>Ga0209099_1000942_pt1 | contig 32166 bp, 25 predicted proteins | sample AD_JPNHW2_MetaG_FD_184430 | JGI IMG/M metagenome (GOLD analysis project Ga0209099, IMG submission 184430) | Active sludge microbial communities of municipal wastewater-treating anaerobic digesters from Japan - AD_JPNHW2_MetaG (SPAdes) (version 2) | ecosystem: Engineered > Bioreactor > Anaerobic... | reverse complement strand
CTTTGACGAATGCCCGGCGGGCCAGTTCGATCGGAAGAAGCTCGCCATCGCTTATCAGGGTGTGAGTGTGCAGTTCGGCCCTCATTTTCTCCTCTCCGCCAGTTTCCGGTAGACGTCCGTCCACTCTACCTCCATCCCCTCCACCGCCACCATCAGGTGGTAGATGAGGTCGGCCACTTCCCAGGACTGCTCCGCGGCCTTGTGGTCCTTGGCCGCCAGGAGCACCTCTCCCGCTTCCTCGACCACTTTCTTCAAGCGCTTGTTCTCGTCGGCGAAGAGCTTGCAGGTGTAGCTGTCGTCCTTGGGGTTCGCTTTGCGGTCTCTGATGACCTGTAGCAATTGCGGCAGCACGGCCATGGTGCCTTCGATGTCGCCGTAGACCACCTCGTCGAAGCAGGACATTCGTTCCAGGTGGCAGGCCACGCCGGTCTGCTTGACGCGCACGAGAAGCGTGTCGTTGTCGCAGTCCAGCTGCATGGATACGATCTCCTGCACATGTCCGGAGGTCTCCCCTTTCTTCCACTGTTCCTGCCGGGAGCGGGAGTAGAAATGGGTGAAACCGGTGCGCAGCATGTCCCGGTACGCCTGCTCGTTGGCGTAGGCCATCATCAGTACCTCGTTGGTCTCCTGGTCCTGCACGATGACCGGGATGAGACCATCCTCACCGAACTTAGGGCTGCTCATCTCACCTCAACTCCGTTCTCCTTGAGATACGCCTTTACATCCCGCACGGTCCACTGGCCGTAATGGAATATAGATGCCGCCAGGGCGGCCTCGGCCTTGGTCTCCTTCAGCACGTCCAGTATGTGCTTGGGGGAACCGCATCCCCCGGAGGCTATGACCGGTATGTTGACTGCTTCCGCGACCAGCTTGGTCATCGCGATATCGTAACCGTCCTTGGTCCCGTCGGCGTCCATGCTGGTGAGCAGTATCTCGCCGGCGCCCAGGTCCTCCACCTTCCGCGCCCACTGCACCATGTCCATCTTGGCGTCCTTACGCCCGCCGTGCGTGTAAACGGTCCAGTCGCCACCCTGGCGCTTGGCGTCTATAGCGACGACGACGCATTGCGAGCCGAAGTCCTTGGCGCATTCGGAGATGATGTCGGGACGCTGCACCGCTACGGTGTTCACCGAGACCTTGTCCGCCCCGGCGTTCAGCGCGGCGCGCATATCCTCCTTCTCACGGATGCCGCCGCCCACGGTCAGCGGAACGAAGAGGCGCTTGGCCGTTTCCTCCACGATGCCCAGTAGCGTCTTGCGCCCTTCGGCCGAAGCGGAGATGTCCAGGAACACTATCTCGTCCGCTCCCTGCCTCTCGTACGTTTCCGCCATCTCCGGCGGGTATCCCACGTCCTTCAGGTCCAGGAACTTGATGCCCTTGACCACCGCGCCGTTCTTGACGTCCAGGCAGGGGATTATTCTCTTGGTCAGGCTCATCCCTTGCTCACCTTGGGCCGGTCCTTGGTGCTCAGCTCGCTGAGGCGCGGAAGCACCGCCGATCTCAGCGCCTTGCCCAGGGCCTTGAAGGACGCCTCCACGATGTGATGCTGGTCGTAGCCGCGGATGACCATGATGTGCAAGGTGATCCCGGAGGACATGGCGAAGCTGCGGAAGAAGTGCGCGTACAGATCGTCCGGACAATCCACGTCCGCGTACGGCCGCTCGATGATGTCCACCGCCACCTGGACCAGGGCATCGTCCATGGGGATGAGCGAAAAGGCCGTCCGCTCGATGGGCGTCTCGCCCAGGCACTGCTTGAACGTTTTCCCAAGAACTATGGCGACGTCCTCCACCAGGTGGTGCACGTCGTCCCCAGATGCCTCCAGCGTGAGATCGAAATTGGCGTAGCGTCCCATGGTCTCCACCATGTGGCGCAGGAACTGTTCCTCGCACTCCACCTTCGTCACGCCCTCGCCGTCCAGGTCCAGCTTCAGCCGGACCTCGGTCTCCCTGGTCTTGCGCACTACCTCGGTCTTGCGGTCCATGGCCTCATCTCCAGATGGCTTTATGATTCAGTTTTCCAGTATAAAGTGATAATCCCACCACCGCCTCCTCCACGCCCATGCTCTCGAGCGCGTCCACGTCCCTCTGGTCCGTCACGCCTCCGGAGACGATGGTCAGGTGCGGGCATCTGGTTACGAAATCGCGCACGGCCTGGACGTCGATCCCTTTCGCCTGGCCCTCCACGTCCACGTTGGTGAATAGGACGCCGGCCAAGGGCAGGTCCGATATGGAGGCGAAAACGTCCTTCAGGTCAAGCGGGGAATCCTCCTTCCAGCCGTGCGTCTGGATGCGGCCGTTCTTCATGTCCAGGGCCAGGACCATCCGCTTGGGATATTTCAGGGACATCGTCCTCAGCCAGGCCGGGTCCTTGAGCCCCTTCGTTCCGGCGATGACCCGGTCGGCGCCGCAGTCCAGGAAGTATTCGGCGACCTCCGTGGAACGTATGCCGCCTCCCACCTGGACCGGGACGTCGGACCTCTCTATGATGCTCCGGATGACCTGGGCGTTGTGTCCCTTTCCCAGGGCCGAGTCAAGGTCTATGATGTGCAATCGTTTCGCTCCTTTCGACTCCCAATCCCTAGCCACCGTCAGCGGGTCGGGCAGGGTGACCTGCTCCGTGCCCGGTACGCCGCCCACCAACTGAACGACCCGGTGGTCCAGTATGTCCACTGCCGGTATGATCCTCATGTCCTTTCCTCCGCGAAGCGCACGAAGTTGTTCAGGAAGGCCATCCCGGCGAAGGAGCTCTTCTCCGGGTGGAACTGCGTGCCGTAGGTGTTCGACTTGTGGAACAGCGTAGGGATTCGTCCAAAGTAATCGGTGTGCCCCACGTCCGATCGGTCCTCCGGGCGGCCGTGGAAGGAATGGGCGAAGTAGAAGTGGGTGTCGTCCACGCCGTTCATGATGTCGTCGTCCGTTTCGACGGTGTTCCAGCCCATGTGCGGTATCCGCGGCGCCTCTAGCCTGACCACGCTCCCGTGCAGGAACCCCAGGCCGGGTCCGTCGCCCTCGGCGCTGTTCTGGAAAAGGATCTGCATGCCTATGCAGATGCCCAGGCAGGGAACCCCTTCGTTGAGCCTCTGGACTATCTCATCTTTGTAGGGCAGCAGACGCTCCATCGTCCTGTCGAAGGCGCCGACGCCAGGGAGAACGATGCACTCCGATTCCCTCAGCAAGGACATGTCCTCGACGACGGTGACGGAAGCGCCGCAGTTCTCCAACGCCTTTCGTATGGAGTGCAGATTGCCTACGCCGTAGTCGGCCAGGGACACCTTCAACGGCATTCCCTCAGCACCTCCCGCATCCTATCCAGCAGGACGGTGTTCATCTCCCGGGTGCCTATAGTGGTCCGTATGCAGTTCTCCAGTCGGCGGACCTTGCCGAAGTCCCTGACCAGGACCCCCTTCTCCGACAGCTTCTTGGTAAGGACATCGGACGGCATCTCCGGACGGAACAGGATGTAATTGGCCTCCGAGGGGAACACCTGGAAGCCCAGATCGCTCAATCCCTTGGAAAGGAACGGCCGCTCCTGGTTCACCAGGCGAACGCTTCTCTCCAGGAACTCCCGGTCCCGCAAGGCGGCGATCGCCACTCGTTCCCCGATCATGTTCAGCGAGTACGGTATCTTGACCTTCTGCAAGGCCTCGGCCATCTCAATCCCCGCGGCCAGGTAGCCGATCCTCATTCCCGCCAGACCGTACGCCTTGGAGAAGGTGCGGGTGACCATGAGATTATCGTACCGGTCCACCAATGGAAGGAACGTATCGTTGGTGTATTCGCCGTACGCCTCGTCCACGATCACCGGGCGGTCGGCTCCCTCGATCACGGCCTTGAGGTCGTCCACGCGGAAGGTGTTGGCAGTTGGATTGTTAGGGGTGCACAGCAGGACCACTTTTCCCGGGGTGGAGTTGATCTTATCCACATCCAGCTGGAAATCGTCATTCAGATCGACGGTGACCGTCCGGCCGCCGTTGATCTTGACGAAGAAGGAGTGCAGCACGTACGCGGGGTGGGCGGTTATCACCGTCTCACCGGGCTCCATGAAGGTCTTCATTATGATGTCCAGGACCTCATCGGAACCGTTGCCGACCACGAAATTGTCGGCCTTCATGCCGTACAGCTTGGCCAGTTCCTCACGAAGTTTGTCGCCGTAGGTGTTCGGATACTGTCCCACGTTCAGCTTCGTGCATTCCACCAGCTCCCGCTGCCCGGCGGGGTTGGCGCCCAAGGCATTGGTGCTGGTGTCCATGCGCAGCTTGTCGCCGACGTTCGGATTGTAATAGAGCTGCAGGTCCCGACAGGTGGATCGTATCCAGTCCTTGTTCATGTGGGCCACCTCAGGGGACCATGCGGTCTATCGGCGTGAGCAGGATGCCCGTGGCGCCCATGCGCTTGAGCTTGTTGATGGCATCGAACGCGTCCGTCTTCTCGATCACCACGTGCACGGCGACCACGTCGTCCCGGCCGATGATGTTCATGATGGTCGGTCCGGCGATGCCCGGGAAGGCCTTCTTGACCTCCTCCAACGAGGACTTCGGAACGTCGGCCATGAGGTACTTCTTGTTCTCCGCCTCGGTCACGCTCAGCATGGCGGAGATTATCTCCTGCACCTGCTGCTCGCATCCCTCGTACGCCTTGCGGTTGGCGATGACCACGGCCTGCGATTCGGTGATGACCGCCAGCTCCCGCAGGTGGTTCATCTTCAATGTCGAACCGCTGGAGACCAGGTCCACGATGATGTCCGCCACGCCCAATATCGGCGCTATCTCGGCCGCTCCGGAGATGATGGTGATATCGACCTTCTTGCCAAGCTTTTCGAAGTATTGCTTGGTGAGGTTCGGGAAGGAGGTGGCGACCACCAGGCCGTCCGGCAGGTCCTCCGGCCTCTTCACGTCCATGGTGTCCGGGACGGCCACCGACAGACGGCAGCGCCCGAAGTTGAGGTGATATGGAACGATGACATCCAGTCCCGATTCGAGAACCAGGTCGTAGCCGGTTATGCCTACGTCCACCGCACCCTTGTGCACGAACTTGACGATGTCGGATGCCCGGAGGAACATGACCGCCAGGTCTTGGCGTTTGACGTTGGCGTAGAGCCTGCGCTCGTCGCCGTTCTCGATCTCCAGTCCGGCTTGCTTGAGGATCTCTATGGACCTCTCGCTCAGCCTTCCTTTGTTGGGTATGGCCAGCCTGAGTGTCATGTGATAACCCTTGGCACTTGCCATCAATGGACAATTGCTACTTATAATTACTGACATTCTGGTCGTGCGCCCGCGCTCGGAGGGGGCATTCTGCCAATTTTGCTGGTATGTAACGGTTCGTTCCCTCCGGACGGCAATTGCGAATTCTCAAATAAACCGGCGGAAATGAGGCGGAGCATGGCGGCGGAGGAATGGCAGGACATCTGGGAGATGGCCAATTCACATTCTCCCTATCGAACGTTCCCGATGGACCGCCAGCGACTGGTGCAGCATTGGAACGAGGTGTCCAAGGATTACGACAGCGAGTCGATGTCGCTGATCGACGAACGGATATGGGGTTTGCTGGAGGACATGTCCGTGGTCCCGGGCGGGAACGCCCTGGACATCGGCTGTGGGACCGGTTCGTTGACGTCCATGCTGGCCTCGGAATGCTCCCACGTGCTCGGCCTGGACATCTCGCCGGGCATGCTATCCGTGGCCAAGGAGAGATGTTCGAGCTTGAACAACGTGGAGCTGCTGTGCCAGGGCTGGGAGGAGTTCTTGCCGGAACGTCGCTTCGACCTGGTGTTCTCCTCCTTCTGTCCGGCGGTGGACGATGTTCGTTCGGTGATGAGGATGGACGCCATGTCCGACGGGACCTGCTGCATCGTGTCCCTGGGCGGCTCGTCCGGAGACCGCCTGGCGTTCGACATCTGGGAGGAGCTCGGACATCCTGGGATGTCCATGGAGGGCTTCGATCCCATCTTCCCCTACCGCATCCTGAAGGAGATGGACCGCCGACCGTCGCTGAGACGTTTCGACGTGCACGAGGAGACGGAGATGGCGGCGGAGGACATGGTCCGCCATCTGGTTCGTTACTTCTCATTGTTCCACGAGGTGGACGAAAGGGTGAAGAAGGTGATCGCTGACAGCGTTCAAAGAAGATCGGACGGTCGGCGTTTCACGCTGCGGGAGGACCGCACGGTGAGCGTTCTGAAGTGGACGGCGATTTAGAAACGGATGCGGGTGATCCTGTCCGGGGGAACGTCGCAGCGCACCAGGCGGGGAACGTCGCCTCCTATTCCCAGCTTCCCGTTGATCATGACCAGGGCACCCTTGACCCCCTTTATCGACAGGACCTCGCGTATGGAGCGGTCCATGAGCGTCAGGTCGTCCTCGGTTATCAGGTTCCCCAGCTTGGTGGCGCAGGCGTCGGCGAGGGCCACGTCCTCGGAGATCACCGTGGCCAGGTCCGCCCTCCCGAACGAGATGGACGGGCCGACGATTCCGGAGGAGGTGCAGATGCCGAGCATCCCCTTGGTGGCCGGAACCTCCAAGGCCAGATAGTTAGGCGTGCGCTCCCCGGCGTACAGTCCGACGGTGATGGTGCGGTTGGTGCGCATGGCTATGTCCCCACCGTTATCGACCAGGCAGTGCTTGCACCCCTGGTCGACCATGGTGCGCACGGCCTTCTGGGAGATCGCTCCGGCCACGGCCGCCATGGGGCCCACGTCCGCCTTCTGCGCGGCGTTGCACATGTTCTTGACCACATCGCCCATGTCCGATCTCACGGCGTACGGTTCAAAGGTAGCCTTGAAGTAGGGGTCCTTGGCGATGTAAGCCTCCACCTGCTCCCGGGCCTCGAGCAGAGCCTCCTCCGCCAGGGTAAGGTATTCCTCGTCAGCCTCGATGGTGGCGGCGGTCTCCTTGAACTGGAAAAGCCTCCTCATATCCTGAACTTCATTGCTCCTGGAGGACAGGCGTCTATGCACATGCCGCAAGCGATGCACTTCTCCGAGTCGTAACGGACCTTCCAGGACGGCCGGTCCATGGTCAGCGCCTCCACCGGGCAGATGGAGATGCACATGCCGCAATGGGTGCAGCGGTCCTCGTTCTTCTCCACGTAGGTGATCAGCTCCTGAACATCGACCTTCGCTTCTCCAAGATACCGAGCGGCCTCCTTGATGTTGAAGGCCTTTCCCTCGACCTCCATTAGCAAACGGCCGCCCATCTCTCGCACCTCGGCGCGGAGGATGTTGATCTTGAGGTCGTAATCCTTCACCAGGCGGTAGACGATCGGCTCGTTCACGATGTCCGGGCTGAATCCCAGGAGGAACTTCTTCTTGGCCATCAGACCGCCTCCTCCTTGGAGCGGACCTCTAAGGTTCCCATGCTTCTGTCCGCAGGTAAGGAAGCGACCGGCTCGGTCAGCAGGAACTCCCCGCTCTCTATACGTTCGGAGAGCGCTTCCGCGATCTGCCTGGCCTTGAGATAGCTGGAGAGGGAGGAGGTGCGCACCTCCTTTCCGAAGAGCTCGACCCGGCCGGAGCGCAGTTCGGCATATGAGAAGTGCTTGAGCGGCTTGCGGTTGCGTGACTGGACCGAGTAATCGATCAGCGGAGCGAACAGCTGCTCGTCGCTTATCGCCGTCGCTCTAAGAACGTCCTCATCCAGTATCGGGATCGGAATACCGATTCCCAAGGCCAGGGATACACCGTAGCCGGGCAGGCTCAACGCCCGAACGAACTCCGGGGACATGCCTCTCATGTCCCCTATGGTAGCGAGATTACGCGCACCGCCCATGGGCGCCCCGAACTGGGTTTCCACGTTGGTCTTGAACTGCGTCCCCTCCCAGGCCACGTAACCGACGCCGCCGCCCAGGAATATCCGGGTACCAATTCCGATGGTGCGCAAGGAAGGATCGTTCAGCAACGGCGAGAGCTGACCGGCGCTGGAGTAGGTGATGTTGCCGTAGTTCGATAGCAGCTTACCCATGTAGGTGTACAAGGTGCGATCGGAGGAGTTGGTTCCCGCCGCGTAGTTCTGGTAGACGTTGCGCGGATTGAAGAGATAGGCCTGATTGATGGTGTTCAAGGAGACGAACGTGTCAATGTCCTTGCGCGGATAGCAGTCCGTCCCGTCGGAAGTGGCCTTCAGACGCACCGCCTTTCCGGAGATCAGCTCCTCGATGACGTGCGCCCCGCCGTACCCGCTGTGATCGTCCAGCTTCAGCTCCGTAGCGCCGATGTAAGCATCCACGGCGGCGATGCCGCCGTAGGCCGGAACATCGTTCAGGGTGACCTTCTGCATGCGGATCGGCGGTTCGGAGTGACCAAAGTTGAGGAAGGCCCCGGAGGAGCACATGGCCCCGAAGGTCCCGGTCGTAACGACGTCCACCTCCTTGGCGGCGCGCTCCACGCCCTCGCTCTGGACGAATGATATGACCTCCTCGGCGGTCATGACCACCACGTCCCCGTCCTTGATCCGCTGATTGATCTCCGCGACCGTCCGCTTCATTCCGCACCCCTTTATAGGAACTTCTTGGCCACAGCCAGTTCCGCGTTTAGAACGGAGCCGCCGGCCCCACCCCTCAGGGTGTTATGGGAAAGCAACCAGAACTTGATATATCCTTTGCTCTCGCGGACGCGTCCAACGGACACCGCCATTCCCCTGGCTCGTTCCGGTTCCCCGGCTAGCGCGTCGGCTGCCGGCTGCGGGCGGTTCTCCTCCCGGCGCACAATGATCGGTTGAACGGGAGCGGTGGGGAGCTTCAGCTTCTGTGGCTCGGACACGAAAGCATCCAGAGCCTTGATGATCGCTTCGGCGTCGGCATCCTTCTCGAGCTTCAGCACGGCCGACTCCAGGTGGCCGTCGATGACCGGCACCCGGGCACAGCTGGCCACCATGTCGAACTCCGCGAACTTGAGCTTGCCGTTCTTGTAGGCGCCAAGCATCTTGTGAATCTCCTCCTCCATCTTCTCCTCCTCATTCTTGATGAAGGGAACCACGTTCCCCAAGATGTCCAGCGACGGGACGCCAGGGTAACCGGCGCCGGAGACGGCCTGGTAGGTGGAGACGTAGCAGGCCTTCAGCCCGAACTTCTTGTAGATGGCCTGCAACGGAACTGCTAGGCCGGTCGTCGAGCAGTTGGCGTTGGTGACTATGAAACCCCCGTTTCCGAACGTGGATTGCTTCCGAACCAGCTCCAGATGGTCCGGGTTGACCTCCGGGATGAGCAGCGGGACGTCAGCTCCCATGCGGTGCGAGGCGGCATTGGAAAAGACCGCCACCCCCAGTTCGGCCAACGAGGACTCGGTGTCCTTGGCCACCTCCGTCGGCAGGCCGGAGAACGCCAGACGGTTGCGCTTAGCTACCGCCTTGGGGTCCAGGCTCTCGATCTTGGTGGCGAGCGTCTCCTCCTGGAAGCGTATGCCCTTCAGCTTCATCACCTCGCCCAGCGATTTGCCTTCCGAGCGCTCGGAGGCGTAGAGGCCGCCTATCTCGAAATAGGGGTGGTCCTCCAGCAGTTGCACGAACCTCTGACCGATCATTCCCGTGGCGCCTAGTACCGCCACCTGCACTTTCTTCATTGCTTCACCTCGAAATACTTGCGACCTTCATGCATCAGCCTGATCATGTGCGACCGGTCCTCGTCGGACCCGGCCAGCTGGACCTCGCGCAGGGCGTCGATCAGCTTGTCCAGCATCTCACTGTTGTGCGGGTTCAGATGCTGGATCTCGTAGTAAAGGTTTGGGCTCTCTCGCGCGACACTTCCGCTGGTGTTCATCTGCCGCTCGAAGGTGGTGGAGGAGACCTTCCTGAGCTCTTCGTAAGTGAAACCGCTTTCCTTGAGCGCTCCGAAGAACGCCAGGTTCAAGGCGTGGCTCATGCCCAGGACCACCGAGATGATCTTGTCGTGGTCCTCCACCGGCATCTCGATGACGTTGGCGCCGGTGCCGTTCAGCAGGGGCATGAACTTGTTCACCGCGATATCGGAACCGCAATTGCACACGATGAGGTTGCGAGCGAATATGAACGAGGCGCTTGGCCCGAACATGGGGTGGATGGAGCATACCAGCAGCCCCTGGTCCGCGCCCTCCTTCAGCACGTCCATGATGGGCGATTTGACGGAGGCGATGTCGAAGATGAGCCCCTTAGGTCTGAGCGCGAATATCTTGCGCAGCATGTCCGCGGTGGCCGAAATGTGCGATGAGACGGCGATGACGTCCGCCTCCTTGACGCCCTCTTCCAGCTTGACGTTCTGGAACTCTCCGCCGGGCAGATCGTCAAAGACCTTAACCCCGTGTCCTCGGGAGGCGAAGAAGCGGCAAAGCCACTGCCCCATCGCCCCGCCGCCTCCGACCACCAGCACCTGGCGTGGCTTCATCGGGCGCGGAAGCCGGGCCTGGGCTTCCACCGATTCCCGCACCAGCAGTGCGGAGAGCTCTACCGCCGCCGCGTCGCTGATGCCCACCTCCTTGGCCCTTGCCAAGTATCTGTTCCGTACCTGGTCCTCCACGCGCATATCGCGCACCGGCATGGCCTTGTCCACCTTGTGGTGGCCCATGTCCACGGCGATGTTCATGCGCTTCTTTATCAGGTCCAGGATCTCGTTGTCGATCTCCTCGATCTTCCATCGGATGCCTTCCACGGAATCAGTCAACCGTACCACCTCTCATGCTCAGGTCCGCCAGCACCAGCGCGGCAGCCGCCTCGACGACCGGAACGGCCCGAGGCGCGATGCACGGGTCATGTCGTCCCTCTATCTTAAGGTCGGTCTGCCTACCGCTCTTGACATCCAGCGAGCGCTGCCCTCTGGCGATGGACGCCGTGGGCTTTATGGCCACCCGGAAGACGATTGGCATGCCATTGGTTATTCCTCCCAGGATCCCGCCGGCGTCGTTCTTGGAGGTGCGCACTTTTCCGTCAACCAGGATGAAAGGGTCGTTGTGCTGCGATCCGCGCATCCCGGCGGCGGCGAACCCCGCCCCGAACTCAACGCCCTTGACGCCCGGAACGGCGAACATCATCTTGGACAATTCCCCTTCCACGGTATCGAAGAAAGGTTCTCCCAGCCCGATCGGGATGCCGTCCACGATGCACTCCACCACGCCACCGACGCTGTCGCCGTCGTCCTTGGCGGCCAATATCTCGGAGCGCATGGCCTCGGCCAATTCGTCCGTGGCCGCTCGGACCTCGTTCGAACGTGAAAGCACCCCGGAGGTGACGTCCCTCTCCTCTTCGTCACGGACCCGCCCTATCTGCCGCGCGAAGGCGGCGACGCGTATCCCGCGCTCCTCCAGAAGCATCTTGGCTATGGCTCCCGCGGCAACTATGGCCACGGTCATCCGGCCGGAGAACTGGCCGCCTCCTCTCAGGTCCACGCACTCGGAATATTTGGAGCGGGCGGTGAGGTCCGCGTGTCCCGGACGGGGAACGCTCTTGAACCTGTCATACTTCTTGGAGTCGGTGTCCCGGTTCATGACCATCAGGGTGATCGGTCCTCCGGTGCTTTTCCCCTCGACGATGCCGGACACGATCTCGACCAGGTCCTCTTCCTGTCGCGGGGTGCCGATCTCCGTCCTGGGCTTGCGAAGGTCCACCTCGCTCTGGACCCTCCCGAGGTCGATCATCATTCCGGGAGGGACCCCGTCCAGCACGGCGCCGACGCATGGTCCGTGGCTCGCTCCAAATAATGTTAGCCGTAACTCGCTGCCGATGGTGTTCAAGGTATCATCTCCATCTTTGCGCCCAAGGAGAGCATGTCGCTCACGAAATCCGGGTATGAGATGCGGTGGCAGTCGCCATCGCCAATTATCGTCTCACCGCTGGCCCTTAATGCCGCCACCGCCGCGGCCATCAGTATGCGGTGGTCGTTGAATGAGTTGACGTGCGTTCCATGAAGCGGTCTTCCGCCACGGATCACGCAGCCGTCCTCCGTCTCCCTGATGTCCGCACCCATATCCTTCAGGAACAGGGTGGTGGCCGAGATCCGGTCGCTCTCCTTCAGGCGGACATGGGCGGCGTCGTAGATACGGCTCTCCCCCTTGGCGAAGGCGCACATCACCGCGGCCATGGGGAACAGGTCCGGAGCGTCGCCCAGGCCTATGTCCGTGGCGACGAGTTCCGCAGAGGAACAGGTTATCGAATCGCCGGCCCATTCCACCTTCGCTCCCAAAGATTCCAGGATTTTCAGGAAGGCCCGGTCGCCCTGGGCGTCCTGGGGGTCCAGGTTCCTGACGGTGACCTTTCCGGTCAGGGCGCCGGCGGCCAATGGGAACGCCGCCGAGGAGAAATCCCCGGGTACGGTATAATCCTGAGGAAGGTAGCGCTGACCGCCTCGCACCAGGAACCCCTGCTCGGTGGAACGGCAGTTAGCACCGAAGCGGGCCATCATCTCCATGGTGATGTCCACGTAGGGCTTGGATTTCAAAGGGGTGGTGAGAACGATCTCGGTGTCCACCTCCTTGACCGCCGAGGATATCAGCAACGAGGATATGAACTGTGAACTGACGTCACCGCGTATCTCCGTCCTCTTCCCGAGGTTCGGACCTCTGACGATGAGGGGAGCCATGCCGTTCCCGCGGGTGCTCTCGCAGCGCACCCCCATCATTCCCAGGGCGTCGATCAGGGGCTGCATCGGTCGCCGCCTGATGCTGTCATCACCAGTGAGCGTGGTTTCGCAAGATAGTAACGAAGCCACCCCGGCCATCAGCCGTATCGTGGTGCCGGAGTTCTTTACATCGATGATTTTCTCCGGACATCTCAGATGTCCGCCGGTGATGTGCAGAGCGTCGTTCCTCGCCACCTTTCCGCCGAACGCCGTCACCGCGTCCAACGTGGCCAAGGTGTCCTCTCCCAGCAACGGCCGGCGCAGAACGCTCTCGCCATCCGCCAGCAACGCCAGGGTCATCGCCCGATGGGTGTAGCTCTTGGACGGGGACGACAGAACGATGCCTTCGGCGTTGGACGGAACGACCCTCAAACGCACCCTCACACCCCCTGATAGACCTTGGCGATGATAGCGTCCTTTCCCAGGGCCTCGGCGACCGTTCTCTCCGTTCCAGCATCGACGAAGGATGCCACGGCCGGTCCGGTCCCGGAGATGCCCGAGGCGATGGCACCGGCTCCAAGCGCCTTGATCGAAAGTTCCTGGTCCAGTCCCAGCGCCGCTCCGTAAATGAGCGAGTTCAGGGTCATGGCCTTGACGTATTCGCCGTTCCAGGCCAGGCGGAACGCCTCCTCCGCCAACGGGTGATAGAGGGCGATGCGCTCCTTCGGCAGGTTCGTTTTTCGTATCATTCGTTCCGGAACGGCTATCACCACCTGATCGCTGAGGTCGAAACGCTCGCGGCGGAGGAGCGTCCGGGCATGATTGTCAGTGAATACGATACCCCCTAGGAGGGAGGCGGCCGCGTCGTCCAGGGCCCCGGTCACCGAAACGCCGGCGCCGATGGACACCTCGGCGTTCATCTTCAGTATATCAATGGCCGGCATCTCCATTTTGAGAGCGTCCAAGGTGGCCAGTATCACGGCGTTCGCCGCGGCGCTGCTGCTCTTCAATCCCCTGGACACCGGGATCTGGGAGCCGGTGCGTACGATGGCCCTCTTTCTCAGGGAGAAGCGCTCCAGCACCGCTTGAACGCACATCTGGACAAGCTTGGACGGCTCGTCCGGAAGACCTTCCAGATGGACCTCCACCCCTTCACCGGGTATCAGCGCGACCTCCGCCCAGGTGCGCAGGTCCACGCCGACCGCACAGCCCTTCCCGGCGGCGATAGCGTTGACGATGGTCACGGCGCCCATGGCCTCTCCCCGGCCTTTCAAGGCAGCGCCTCCCGGAAGGCCTTCTCCATGACCTCGTGCTCCACGGCCTTTCCGGTCCACATCTCGAAGGAGGCCAAGGCCTGGTAGATCAGCATGTCCTTGCCATTGACCGCTATGGCGTTCTTTCGCGACGCCTCCGCGAGGAGCGGTGTAACCGGCGGATTGTAAACGGTGTCCATCACGAACTGCCCCTCGCGGAGCACGTGCGGGGATATGGACATCTCCTGCGGGAAGCCCTTCATACCCAGGGGGGTGCAGTTCACGATCACGTCGTACTTCTTCTCCTCGGCCACCCTATTGGTCACGGCGTTCGCCCCGAACAGCTTGGCCAGCGATTCCGCCTTTCCCATGGTGCGGTTGGTGAGGTCCACGCTCGCTCCTTTAGAGACCAGGAACGAGAGCACGGACCGGGAGGCGCCCCCGGCGCCCAGGACCAGGGCGGTCTTTCCCTTAACGTCCACGTTATGGTGCTCGAACGTTCTTTCCACGCCGATGACGTCGGTGTTCCTTCCGACCAAAGAACCTTCCTCGTTGACCACGGTGTTCACCGCGCCGATGCGCTCGGCCACCGGGTCGACGCGGTCCAGCAACGGAACTATCGATTCCTTGTGGGGGATGGTGACGTTGAAGCCCTTTATGCCCAAGGTGGCCACCACGTCCAGGAAGTCCTCCAGCTCGTCGACCATGGTCACCCATTTCAGGTACATGCCGCGGACGGCGGCCGAACGAAAGGCGGCGTTATGCATCACTGGAGACAAGGTATGATCGAGCGGATAGCCGACTATGCCGGTGACGATCGGCTCCTTGCCCAGCCACTTGGCCGTTTCCAGGTCGAGCTGGCCCGGAGCGGTCTCCTTTCCCGGGGAGACCGAGGCGTAGGAGAGCAACGAACCCATCTGGTGTGCCATGACCCTGGTGACCGCACCCATATCCCCCATCCCGATGACGGTGTATCTCTCCCGGCTCAGGGAGAACCAGTGTGTGGCTTCCACCAACTGAGCCAGGTCGTGCATCGTCCGCACGGCGAAAGCGGCCTTGGCCATATCTGATCGCGCAGAGCATTCCACCAGCGATTCGATGATCTTCGCTACGTGCGGGGTCTTCTTGTGATCGTGATAGGAGACGATGACCTTGGCCGGCTTCAGCAGGTGGGCGCGGTGCACCAGGGGATGCCCCAGTTCCAGATCTATGTCGAAGCCGGCACGGGCCGCTCGCCACAGGAACTCCCACTTCTTTTCGTTGGTCCCTTCCCACTCCCCGCCCTGCTCCCTCTCCCGCAGGGTGGCGATGCGTCGCACCTCCAGCTGCTGGAATGGCGTAAGGTCGTCCGGCAGGATGGGCATGCGGTCGAAACGGAACTCCAGACATTCCGCGCCCCTGGCTATCGCTTCCCGGGCCACTGCCAATGCCGAGGCCGCGTCCGCCTCCGAAATAGCCGCGCAGGTCCTGGTCATCTCTCCACTACGCTCTCCTTCACCGCATGACCGAAGTGCCTTCCGCCCTTCTCCAGACGGACCAGCACCTTGTCCCCTTCCTTTAGATCGGAGATCGATATCGAACCGTCCTTAGTGCACAGGCGGATGGTCTCCGCGTTCTGCAGGATGGTGGTGTATGTCGCACCATCAGCCTCCGCTTCCAGCAGGAGCAGCGGCCGCACCTCCACCTTGGCCCGGCCGACAACGACCGGTCTGGTCCTTCCCTGCGAATCGACCGCCAGCAGTTCGGTCCCCCCCTTCACCTCCGAAAGGTACTTGGTCCGGCCGTCCGAACCGAGGACGTAAGCATGCACCGCTCCGGCGTTGACCCGGAACGGACGAGATGAAACGTAATGTGAGTCCATGGACTCGCTCTGCACCAGGAAGAGGCAGGCGGACTGCGAACCGACCAGCATGCCTTCTCCGATGGCAAGCATGGAGCAGGTGTCCACGCAGACCCGGTCCCCGACGCTCACCGGGCGCACGGCTCTAACGGTAGCTTCCGCCAGCTCGACGTTCGCTACGTCCGACCGGGTCAGGGTCGAGAACTGCCCCAGCTTGGACGGGTCGCTGATGGTTATCGCCACACCGTCCACGCCCGTTTCCAGGGTCGTGGCGAACAGCTTGGCCTCCTCCAAAGAGGAGCAGGAAGCTATCACCTTGGTGCTGGTCCCCTGGAACTCGGCGATGAGGTTCTCAAGCGGAATGACCTTCCAATCGTGCGATTCGACGAGAACGAACTCCTGCTTCCCTTTGAAGCGCGAAGCCTTCTCCGCATCCTTGTGATCGCGTATCGTCAGCACCACGCCTATCTGCTTCCCGTCGGCGAAGAGCTCCTCCCCCTTGCGGACGATCGGATAATAGCGTCCGACCTTCTGCAGGGCGGAGTCCTCCTCCCTAAGCACTATATCGGCGTACCCGGCCTCCAGGGCGGAGGTCACCATCCGTTTCCGTTCCGCTGATGACGTGAGGTGATCGGTCCTCACCCAGACAATCTTGCCCTTTCCGGACATACCCTCACTTCAGGAGCTGCATGGCCTCTTCTACTTCCATGTCCTCGAGCACGATGCCGCTGACGGCCTTGGTGATGCCGATCACGTTCCGGTGCTGGAATATGTTGCGCCCGATGGACACGCCCTTTCCGCCGGCGTCGATCGAGTCACGCACCATCTGCAGCAGCTTCTCATCGGAGTCCATCTTCGGGCCGCCGGCGATGACCACCGGTGCCTGAGCACCCCGCACGACCTCCCGGAAGGTATCGATGTCGCCGGTGTAGCTGGTCTTGATGATGTCCGCGCCCAGCTCGGTGCCTACGCGGGCGCATACCTTGAGCGCGTCCGGGTCATAGGCGTCCTTCATATCCTTGCCACGCGGGTATATCATCACCAGCAGCGGCATTCCCCACTCGTTGCAGCGGCGGGAGATGTCGCCGAAGTCCTCCAGCATCTCGTTCTCGTACTCGTTCCCGATGTTGACGTGGATGGACACTGCGTCCGCCCCGATCTTGAGCGCCTCCTCGACCGTGGTCACCAGGATCTTCTGGTCGGTGCGCTTGCTGAACTTGGTGCTGGCCGAGAGGTGCACGATCAAACCGATGTCGCGCCCGAAGGACCGGTGGCTGTACGGGATGATGCCCTTGTGCAGCACCACCGCGGTAGCGCCTCCCTGCGCCACCTTGTCGATGGTCGACCTCATGTCTACTAGTCCGTCGATGGGGCCCATGGTGATGCCGTGGTCCATGGGGACGATGACCGCCCTTCCGGTACCCCGGTCCATTATACGCTCCATCCTAACGCTCTTGCCTAGCACTTTTTCACCTTCCTGCCGTGTCAATTAATAGCACGCATATAACTGTTGCGTTCCTGACAAATATAATGTGCAAGCTTTATGAATATATTCCAGCCCGCATGCTGTGAAGACCTGTTCGGACAGATGTCGCTCCGGTTAAGACCTTTATCACCGCTTATCGATGGCCTTCTCCTGTTCGGATAGGATGTCGAGGATCAGGTGGTGCATGCCGGTGCAGGGGTTAGCGTTCCGGTCATAGGCCTCCAGCCCTCTGCCCGATCTCCCTCTTTCCAGCCTCTCCGCGTTCATTATTGCCGCCGGGGCCAGGTGGATCAGGCGATCGTAATGGTCACCCGCCTTGTCATATCCAGGGATATGGCGGCGAAGCACGTCGATGACCTCGTGGCAGGTATCCATCCGCCTTTCGATGTACGTGAAATGCAATAAGAACCAGAGCTCGAAGCAAGGGTTCGAGACCGCAAGCTCCAGGCGACCCCGGGCCATATCCACGGCCTTCCGCATATCTTTGTCCATGCAATCGTCCACATCGAAGACGCACCATGCGGAATCTCCTGGGACCTTCCCAATGTCCAGCGAATCGGCCTTCTCGATGGCGTAGCGAACGATCTGGATCGGGGTCTTTCCCGGCGATTCGCACACGCTGATGATGACGTTGCGATGCTCCTTCCGGAACCCTTCGAAATAGTTCGGCTCGGTCCGCTTTCCTTCGCACACGATCAGTAATCTGGGCTTGGGCGCTCTCGGGGTGGACCTGCGCCCCCTGCTCCGCATCATTCGACGACCTTCCCTCCTCGCACGAAAGGTATCGCGCCGAACCTTCCCACTTCGTAAGCCTTCTGGACCCGGAGGTCCTTCCGAACCTTGAAATCGGACAGCGAATAAATGGTCGAACGCCCTCCTGCGTCCTTCTCAACGAACCAGATCTGGTCTCTCCTGAACAGGTCCAGGTCGAACAGGCCGGTGCTGTGGGTGGTGAACACGAACTGGGCGTTCCAGCGGTTCTGCTCGGGGTCGTTCATCATCTCCACCAGGAATCTGGAGATGAGCGGATGCAATCGCAGGTCCATCTCATCCAGGACCAGGACCCGTCCCGCCTCCACCGCCTCAAGGATCAGCGCGACAACCGCCAGGACCTTCTGGGTACCCAATGATTCCTCGGTGTGGAAATCCATCTCCGATCGTATGGCAGCCCCGTCTTCTCCCACCACCTCGTGGACGGTCTTGATCTCCAATCTCCGCCATTGCTCTATCCGACCGTTCACCATCCCCCTCATCTGCTCCTGGATCTCCGGGGGCATCTTGTCCAGCTCGTCCTGGTCCATGTGGACGACCTTCCCGCGAACATCCACTATCCCTAGGTCGGCCATGTGCAGGGCTTTGAGCAGCTGAACCCGGAACCTCTCATCCTGCTGCATCCTGGCCAATGCCCTTTCCTCGACCGCCATGGAATTGATGTTCAGGATGACCATCAGCTTCTCCTGGAACCACTTGAAGGTCGGGATCGCGATGGCGTTATTGTCCTGGACCGCCTTGGACAACAGGAGCGCGTTCGGGAGGGTCTTCTCGGCGATGGCCCGGAGGGCTCCATCATCCTGGGGCGCCCTGAGGTCGCGACCCTCTACCCGCTCGAAGATTATGGCCTTTCGGTTCTTGGGGAAATGATATAGCGATTCCTCCAGTACCTTCTCCGCGTCGTACCGGAGGGAATATTCGTACTCCACGCCGTCCGCTAAGAATACCACCCGATAACGGGTAGACACGAACTCCCCAGGCCTCCCGAACCTGAAAGGGAAGAACGGCATAGGGTCTCCGAGCTGCGCCAGGTGAGAACGCAGGACCAAGGTCTGAAGCATGCCCATGGCCATCACCAGGTTTGACTTGCCGGAAGCGTTCGCTCCGTAGATCGACGCCGATCGCATCAATCGGTCTCGAGATCCCTCAACGACGATAAGGTGGTCGGCATGGCTCCGGTCGGAGGAGGCGATCATGCTGAAGCGCACCGGGTCGGCAAATGAACGAAAGTTCTCGACTTCGAACTCAAGTAGCATATCTTGCCCTCCAATGCCTTTTTTGTGAAATATTCACAAAATATTAATGGTGTAATCGGTATTTAACCATTGATACTGCAATCATCACGTCAATGTTTCGATAACGAATATAGATCATTGATCGACAGGGCAGCACATCTGGGCATCGTTACGCGTTTCTGTCAACGATTATAAGGTTGGAACGCATCCCCTACATCGATGTGGAAATCCCTCTCCAAGCATTTCGGCAAGTATCCGTCCCAGGCCAAGGTGGCCAAGCTATTGCTGGTGTACGGGCTGAAGGTCCAGGAGGGTCGGGTGTACTGCGGGGACGTAGAGATCGCCGACATGGCCTTGGGCCGCGCCGCGGGCGTGGACCGTCGCATCGTTCGTTCGGCCATCGACACCATCCAGGAGAGCCCGGAGCTGAGCGCGGTGTACTCGCGCCTCATGCCCACGGCGCTGCTCACGGACGTGGCACCGGTCATGGGCTGGACGGCCTTGGAGATAATTCCTACCGACGCGGCGACGCCGGGCATCGTGGCCGAGGTCACCGGCCTCATCGCCCGGGAAGGGATATCCGTACGTCAGACGGTGGTGAGCGATCCCGATCTCTCTCCAGACCCGAGGCTCTTCATCATCACCGCTGGGGCGGTGCCGCCAGAGCTGCTCCCGCAGATCCGTGCCTGCAAGGGCGTCCGTTCCGTCGTCATCCACTGATACCATGCCCGAACAGCACCGGTTGGCATATCCCGCGCTTTTCGTTGCCATACTGGCTGTCTCCTTCGCCTCGATATTCGTGCGCTGGAGCGACTCCGATCCCCTGGTGATCGCCGGCTACCGAATGCTGTTCGCCTCGCTCATACTGGCGCCCTTCGCGTTCCACGAGCGAAAGGATGCTGAGCCGATGGACCGGCGGACCCTCACCTCGGTCATGATCACCGGTGTGGTGCTGGCCGTGCACTTCTTCGCCTTCATCTCCTCACTTCGCTACACGTCCGTGGCGTCCAGCACCTTGCTGGTGAACTTCCATCCCCTCATCGTCGGCGCGGCTTCCGTCCTCATACTGAAGGAGTCGTCGAAAAGGACCATCGCCGGAGTGGCCATTGGCTTCGTCGGCGTGGCGGTCATCGCCCTCACCGGTCTGGGCAGCGGGGAATCGGTCGGCAATGCCCTGGCGCTCCTGGGCGGAGTGATGGCCGCCCTTTACATATTGGCCGGAAGGATGCTCCGCAGGACGCTGGGAATATTCACCTACGCCTTCTGCGTCTATCTAACGGCGGCGGCGGTACTGCTCTCGTCGGCGGTGATCAACGGCGTTTCCCTCTGGCCTTATCCGACCAACGAGCTGTTGATATTCCTGGCCCTGGCGGTGGTGTGCACGATCTTCGGGCATACTGTCTACAACTGGTCCCTGAAGTACCTCACGGCGCCGGTGATAAGCACCTCGCTGCTCGGGGAACCGATACTGGCCAGCCTGCTCGCTTTGTTACTGCTCTCCGAGGTCCCCAGCTGGACGGTGATCATGGCGGCGCCATTGGTGCTGATCGGGATCTTGCTCGTGGCCTCCGATCGCCCATCAGATAAAAGGAAAGAATGAGGAAAGAAGAAAGGGAAAGGGTTTGCCTATTTCTTGCGTAGCACCAGCACTACCGCCACGGCAGCCACCAGCAGACCGATGGCGCCGGTCGCCAGGGCGATCAACGGCAGCGGTCCTATCTCCGCCTCGCCGGCGATCATAGCCAAGGGCACCCCGGAGACCGGGGAGTCGGGAAGCGGTCCCTCGCCAGCAGCGTTCACTGCGGTCACCCAGTAGTCGTATTCCTTTCCAGCCTCCACCGAGGCGTCCACGAAGGCGTCGGTTCCAGCGGGAACGGTGGCGATCAGCTGCCGGTCGCCGGTCTCCCCGCGCCGGTAGATGCGGTACTCGACGACCGACGAGGAACCCTCGTCAGGCACCGACCAGCTCAAGGTGATGCGGCCCTGTCCTTCCTCAACGTCCACGTCCACCTCGCCTGGGACGGCCAAAGGGATCAGGGAGGCGCTCAGCATCCTGGAAGGCTCGCTCTCTCCCCACTGGTTTAGGGCAGACACCCAGTAGTAGTAGGTGGTGCCGTAAACGACCGTTCCGTCCACGTAGGAGGTGGTGCCGGCCGGGACCGACACCAGCAGCTGTGCGGATAGCGGACTCGTGCCCCGATAGATGTTATAGCCGGTTATCGCCCCGTCGCCAGTGTCGCTCGGCACGTTCCACAGCAGCGATATGCTGGCATTCCCTCCGGTGGCCGAGCTGAAATACGGTTCGGCGGGAACATCCACGCTGGGCGAGTCCTGCTCCTTTGTGCTCAGGACGATGATGTTGGACGGGGCTCCCTCGCCGAAGGCGTTGAAGGCGGTCACCATGTATGTATAGTTCACACCAGCCAGCACGACGGTGTCGATGTACGTGGTCCCGGTCAGCGAGGCCAGGAGCACAGTGCTCCCGGTGCCCGGGGTACGATAAAGCCGGTAGCCTATCACCGGAGAGCCGCCGTCGGCCGGGACGGACCATCCCAGGGATATGCGCTCCACAGACGCCTGCCCGTTCAAGGTGGCCGCTCCAGGCACCGTTCCCGGGGTGGCCTCGACGGAGGCGTTCTCGCCGTTCGAGGAACCGATGAAGCAGTACACCCGGTAGGTGTAGGTCACACCGTTGACCAGGCCGGAGTCGGAATACGTCGAGCCGCTCTGGGCGCTCAGCAGGGTGAAGTTCCCTCCGTCGCTCCGGAATATCCGGAAGCCGTTGACGTGGAAGGAGGTCATGGGGTCCCAGCTCAGGGAGACCGTCCCGTTGCCGGGGGTGGCCAGGAGGTACGCCGGCGCCGGCAGGCCGATCACCACGACCTCATCCGGCGTGACATTGACGCGTGCAGACTCGGGACCGGCCCCCCAGGCGTTCAAGGCCACTATCCAGTAGGTGTGCAGGAGGCCGCTGACCACCGTGAAGTCCGTGTAGGTCAGGGAGCTGACCATGGCCAGCATGGTGACCGTGCCGTTCAGGTCGCGATATACCCGGTAGCCGAGAACGGCGGAGCCGCCGTCGTCCGCCGGAACGTCCCAGTCTAGCGTTACCAGTCCCTCTCCCTCGGTCAGGGTGAGGTCCTGGGCCGCTCCCGGGACGGTGCCGGGTATCGCCAGCACGGTCGTGGAGTTCTCGCTCTCCCCGCCGTCGTTGAAAGCCGTGACGCGGTAGAGGTACTCCGCTCCGTTCATCACATCGCTGTCGGTGAAAGAGTTGCTCACTACGGTGTCCAGCAAGGCGAATCCGGTGCCGCTGTCCCGGTACACGTGATAGCCGACGGCTCCCTCAGAGGCCGTCCAGCTCAGGTTCACCAGGGAATCGCCGGCGATGGCCTGCAATCCCTGGGGAGCCTGAGGCGGAATGGTCGTGCCGAGCGTGGCAAGGTACGTTTCGCTCAGGTCCCCGACGCCATACTGGTTGATGGAACGGAGGGCATAGTACATGCCTGCGGTCCCGCTGATGTCCAGGTACGTTTCGAGGTTACCTTCGACGACCGCGATCAGTAGCAATCCGTCAGGCGCGGCACCGCGGTACACCAGGAACTGGTCCGGTGCGGTGGAGCTCACAGGGACGTGCCAGACGAGCGTTACGCCATTGTCCCCCTGCACGGCGGAATCGATGACCGGCGCCTCGGGGGACGCCAGGGGCAAGGTTATCGACGCCGCGGAGGACGGCACCCCCTCGCCTTTCGCAGTGACCGCTGTGACGCGATACAGGTAATCGATCCCCGGAGCGGCTGTGGTGTCCAGGTAGGTGAGCGATGGCGAGCCGGTATGGCCAATGTAGACGTAACCGGAGCCGCCGTCGCGATAGACCTTGTAGTCGATCACGGCCGAACCGCCGTCGTCCGCCGGGGCGGTCCAGTTCAGAAGGACCTTACCGGCCGAGTTCGCTGCCGCCAGGCCGCTTGGCGCCAGCGGTAGCCCGGGCACGGTCTGGACCATTTCGGAGTAAGGTCCCTCGCCCGCCTTGTTCACCGCGGTGACCCGGTATTTGTATAGGGTTCCGTCATCCACCGTCGCGTCCTGATAGGCCAAGGCCGCCACCGAGGCGATCACCGTCCAAGAGCTGTTGATGTCCCAGCGGTAGACGCGGTAAAGGCTTGGTGCGTCCCCTCCGTTCTCCGCCGGAATCTGCCAGCTGAGGGACACCATCCCCTGTCCGGGGACCGCCGTCAGCATTCCAGGGGCACCGGGCACCGTCGCCGGCGTCTGGTACACCGACGAGGACCAGTTCCCGTCTCCCGCCGCGTTGATCGCCCTGACCTTTATCTCATAGATTTCCCCGTTGAGGAGCCCGGTCACCAGATAGGAGCGGTCGCCCGCTCCCGGGTATTTGTAGCTGTCCACGCCCTCGTGGAGCAGCATTATCACGTAACCGGTGATGGGCGTTCCGCCATCATCGGCCGGGGCGTCCCAGGTCACGGTGAGGTTCCCGTCGCCGAACTGGGCATCCACGTTCGTGGGCACCCCGGGGAGGCGGAAGGTGGTATTGCCGACCGTCAGCGAGGCGGCTCCCGCGCCGGCCTGGTTGACCGCCCTGACCGCGTAGTAGTAGGTCGCCGCGTTCCCCAGCGCCCCATCGCCGTACTCCAGTATCGCCGAGGGCACGGTCGTCAGCAGTTCCAGGTTGGAGGCGAGCGAACCCCTCCAGATCTCATATTCGGTTATTTCCGCACCTCCGTCCTCAGACGGCGCCAGCCAGTTCAGGGTCAGGCTGCCCACGCCGGGAGTGACCGTCAGTCCGGTCGGCGCCCCGGGCACGTCGCTGGGAGTGGCCGAGATGACCTCTCCCGGTACGCCTGTCTCCGTCAGCCGGTAGGCGGCGAGGCGATAGAGATAGGTGGTCCCGATCTCCACGTCAGTATCCAGGAACCAGCTGGTTCCCGCGGCCACCCTCCCTATCTCCACATACGCCGACCCGTCGTACCGGTACACGATGTAGCCGGTCACGCCGTCGCTGAAGTCGAAGAGCGGTCCTTCCCAGCTGAGGTTGACGTACACCGGCCCCACCTGCGCCGAGCCTCCGATGACCGGGCCGAAGAGCAAGGCCAGGGGGAAGGGGTCCATACCCTGCCAGCCGATGTAAGGCAGGTCGACGATGCCGTCGCTGGGATCGATGTCCGGGGAGTTCCAATCATGATAATAGTTGCCCAGACCCAGCCCGGCGTCGTACCAGTAGTTGTCCCCGTCCTCGTCATATATCTGGGCCAGCTCCGCGTCGTAGATATCTCCGCTTCCGTGGTTCCCTTCCAGGTAGTTGGCGAACATCAGGTTCTCGTAGCAGTTGCCCTCCCCCGCGTAGATCGCGAAGTTGAGGTTGTTCACGAACACATTGTTGCTGATAGTGTTCCAGTAGCAGTTGTTCATCAGCCACAGCCCGAATCCCCCATTATCGGATACGTAGTTCCCGATGAACGAGGTGCTGATGCAATTGCCCATCAGCACCCCGTCATCGCATCCGGTCACCGTATTATTGGAAATGGCACCATGGGAGGTCCTGATGTTCATGCCCACCGAGTGATCGCTGAACGCGTTCCCATCGACCATGGCGTTCTGGCTGTACGCTATCCACAGGCCGGTCCCGGCTCCGTTGCCGGACCCGGTGTTGCCACTGACGACGATGTCATCGCATCCGTAGACATATATGGCGTCCACCCCTCCCGAGATATGATTGTCTCGGACGATGGAATCGCCGCAGCCGTCCAGACGTATGCTCTGGCCCACATCGCTGAAGGTGTTGGAGGCTATCAGGCAGTCCGGGGACCCCTGAAGGCAGATCCCGACACCGCTCGACCTGTTCTCGAACAGGTTCCCGGTGATGTTGGAGCCGCCGGCCTCCATCAGGAATATCCCGTATGACCCAGGTCCGCTGAAGCGGCAATCCACCACCTCGATCCGGGATCCCTCCGCGCGGATGTCGTCACCCATGAAGGCCAGGAAGGAGCAGTTCTCGATCAGGGCGTTGGGCGCGTTCACCAGCCAGATGCCGCAGGTCAGGGGCGACCCATCGATCATGCTACCCTGGTAGAGGACGCAGTCGCGGATCACGTAGTGGACCGTGGTATCGGTTATCATGATGCAGGCGTCGTGTTCAGCGCCGTCGATGGTGTAGCCCTCGATGATGTACGGATCATCCGTGCTGCCGTCCCCCGCCCAGTTCTGCGCGGCGGCCATATCGGAGAAGGCCTGGTCGCTCGGGATGTAGATCCAGAACGGGTCGATCGTAGACCACCGAGATCACGTCCGAGGGCTCGCTCTCGAAGAGGTCCTCGTTCCAGGCCGTCACCGCGTAGTAGTAGGTCTGACCGCTGATCAGGTCCCAATCGTGATCGTAGCTGGTCTCCTCCGTGTCCATCATGAACATCTGCATGCTCTGGAAGTCCGGGGAGGTCCCGAAGTACACGTCATAATAAAGGAACGTGGAGTTGCCCATGCTCTGCGGCGCGCTCCACTCCAGATGCACGTACCAGTCGACGACCGTCCCGGTCAGGTCCTGGGGCGCGGAGGGCGCCTCGATCTTCATGCCGTAGGGGAGCGGTGCCGCATCGTAGATGAAGGGACCGACCTGATACCATTCGTCCACGTATCCGTCCTCGTTGTGGTCGATGTTCCGCTGGTTGCTCCAGGCGTTATGATACCACTGGTTAATGGACTCCGGGTCATGGCCATGGTTGTCGTCATAGGCCTGGGGCCAGGGATCGGCCACCCCGGTGGTGCCTGCGTTGTCGACGAAGATGTTGCCTTCAACGTCGGAGAACGACAGGCCGGCGAAGACGACGCCCTCCCCTCCGTTGTTGGCCAGATAGTTTTCGATGATGGCGCAGAATTCTCCATTATCGAGCCTTATCCCGTACTGGGAGTTGTTCTCCAGGGTACAGCCGCTGATCGTCACGTAGTAGGGGTTCCCGTAGTACGAGGTGATGCCATTGAGGTTGTTGGAGAAGGACGACCCGGTCACGCTGAGCTGCTCGCACATCGGCCCGATACACAGGCCGTCATTGGCGTTGAACGAGGAATCCACCCCGGTCAGGGTCATCCCGGCGCAATCGTAGATCTGGATGCCGTTGTTGGCGTGGTAATACTCTCCGCCGGTGACGGCAGCGTAGACGCAGCCGTCCAGGTACAGGCCATAATCATGGTCCTGCCCCGAGCAACTGTTGTTGGTCAGGATCACCCCGACGCAGGTCAGGACCCGGAAACCGATTTCATCGAAGTCCGGGCAATCGTTCCCGAACAGAACCGAGTAACCGGCGTTCACCAGGCTGATGCCGATGTCCGCGGAGGACACGGTGTTGTTGGCGATGGTGATGTTATTTTCAGAGGAACCGCTGATGCCGGTGGCATCCAGGCCATAACCGGCCACACCGCTTATGGTGTTCATGCCGATGAATGCGTCATAGATGCTCCTCGCGTACAATCCGTTGATGGTGCCTGCGATCATATTTTCGGTCACCCGGCAATCGCTCACCTGGTCCAGATCGATGCCGTGAAGGACATCCCCCGTCACCGAATTGTTGGACAGGTCCAGTCCACGGACCCTTTGTAGGTATATCCCGGCGGCATACTCGCTGATCGGAGCGATGTCCAGTACGTTGTCGGTGATCCCAATGGCATTCTGCTGTCCGTCGCTCTGGCCCCATATCCCGTAGAGGTAGGGACCGGAGATGGTGTTCTCGACGATCTGAATGGAACGGGTGCCCCAGAATATGATGGCCGACTGCGGTCCCGCCTCATCGTTGGTGATGTCGTTCTGGACCAGGCTGACGTTCGCACAGGTGTCGACCCAGATGTTCCCGTGGGAACGGAGGTCGTTGTCGATGACCAGCACATTGGCGCAGGCGTGCATCCATATCGATACCTCGGAGTCCTGCACGAGGTTCCCGCCGATCTTCCCATCGACCATCGCCGCATAGATGGCGGCGTCGCCGATGCCGGTGAACGAGTTGGCCAGGACCGTGAGGTTATCCCCCCGGACCTGCATGGCCTGGCCAACGAGGTTGATCAGGGAGTTGTGAGCGAACTCCCCGCAACTGCAGAGGTCGGTGGTCACGCCCCCGCTCTGGCTGTTCCAGATGGAGTTGTTGGTGACCGAGAAGTCCTGACAGTCCTCGAGGGATATGGCAGCCCCGTCGCAAGACGTTATAGTGGACCAGGAGACGGTGAAATTATTGCTGTTCTGGAAATAGATGCCGCTATTGGATGCCATCGCGATGCCGTCGATCCGGGTGTTGTTCACCACCACGAACTGGGAGCCGGTGACCGAGATCCCGAGCCCGACCACGCCTATCTCGCTATCGTTCACCGCGATGAAACTGGATTGTTGGACGTAGGCGAACCTGGCGGTGGGGGAGGCGGGGGTGAGCATCTCGTTCGCGGTCATCTCCACCCATTCCGATCCGGAGACCCAGAGGCCGATGTCGGTCTCCACGACACAATCCGTGATGGTGATGTTATCGGAATCGAGAACGCCTATCGAGACGGGGGCCTCCATGAAGGAGCAATCCTCGATGTTGACGTTCGAGGCCTGGTGGAGTCTGATGGCCATGCCGTTCACGCCGGAGCTGCCCAGCGTGAGATTGAACATCCGGCACTCGCTGATGTCGATCGGACCGGCGTTGTTTTCGATGACCAAGGCATAATGGCTGCCCCAGGCGTCGATGTTGACGTTCCGGACCACCACGTTCGCGCAGTTCGTAAGGAGGAACCCGTCGATGCCGGCGCCGAGCACCGCGCAGTCCTGGAAGGATATGGCGTCGCCGTTCACGACCTTGACGGCGTTGATGGCGGACGCGTTAAGGAAGGAGCTGGAGATCGTGATGTTCTCGGAGTCGAGGATGGTGACCGCGCAGAGCTCCGCGGCGATCACGGCCTGGACCGAGCAGTTGTCGGAGGATCCGATAAGGATGCCGTATCTGGCGTTGGTGAAAGTGCAGTTGGCGATGTCGACGTTTGAGCAGTTGACCAGCACCACTCCCACGCCCTCCTGCAGATAGTCGACCGCGTAGGTGTTGTTGAAGGTGCTGTTGACTATCATAACATGTTCCGTGATGTTCTGGAACCACAGACCATAGCTGTATCCCGCGCATTCGAAGACCAGATCCTCGAATAGGTAGGGATCATCCGCGGTGCCGCTGCCGGTGCAATTACCATCGATGACCGCCTGCGCCAGGTCGGGATCGCCCTCGTAGATAGCAGGATCGGCCGCCGTCGCGTTCCCCGCGGACAGCACCAGGACAAATAATAGCAACCCCATCACACCGAGCAGACCTAAGGCTAAAGCTCTACTTCTTGACAATCAGAAACCCCCCGATTTCTACAAACCAGGTAAAAGTCATGCCTGGATATATTACCTTTCCAGGTCAGATCAGGGTTGGAAAAGGAAAAAACGGTTTCAGTGATAGGACGCGATGTCCCGGACCTTGAGGTCGCCCTGCCTCGCTCGCTTGATGGCGCACACGGTGGCCTTGGCTCCATGCACGGTGGTCAAAAAGGGGATCTCCAATTCCACCGCCAGTCGCCTCATCATGTATCCGTCGCGGCGCGAGCCGGAGGAGTACGTCGGAGTGTTGATGATCAGGTTGATCTCTCCGCGGCGCATCAGGCCAAGCGCATCAGGCGAGACGTTCTCCGCCACCTTGTAGACGGTGGTTACGGGAACGCCGTTGTTGCGCATGAAGGTGGACGTTCCTTTCGTGGCGTAGATGGTGAATCCCATCTCGTGAAGTTCGGTCACCAACGGCAGTATGCCCGCCTTGTCGGCGTCGGAAACCGTAACGTAAACGCCGCCCTGCAACGGCAGCTTATTGCCCGCGGATATCATGGCCTTGTACATCGCGGCGCCGTAGTACTTGTCGATGCCCATGACCTCGCCGGTGCTCTTCATCTCCGGTCCCAGGATGGAGTCGACCCCTACCAGTTTGAGGAACGGGAAGACGGACGCTTTTACCGCAACATGCTCGAACTTTGCCACGCCGACATAACCGAGGTCCTTCAGCGTCTCGCCGAGCATGACCTTGGTGGCCAGCTTCGCCAACGGTACACCTATGGCCTTGGATATGAACGGAACGGTGCGAGACGCTCGCGGGTTCGCCTCCAGCATGAAGACCTCGTCGTCCTTCACCGCCAGTTGCAGGTTCATGCTGCCCTTGATCTGCAGCGCTAACGCAACGACGTTGGTGATCTCGACGACCCTTTTCATGATCTCCGGGGAGATGGTCTGGCACGGGAGCACCATGGTCGCGTCGCCCGAATGAACGCCAGCTTCTTCGATGTGCTCCATTATGCCGCCGATGAACACGTCCTTTCCGTCGCAGACGACGTCCACGTCCAGTTCCCTGGCGTGCGTGAGGTACTTATCGATGAGCACCGGATGCTTCTTGGATACTTTAACGGCCGTAGCCACGTACTGCTTCAGCTCATCTTCCGTGTAAATGATCTCCATACCGCGTCCGCCTAGCACGTACGACGGCCTTAGGAGCACAGGATAACCGATGCGGTCGGCATGGGCCTTGACCTCTTCGTAAGAGTGTCCGGTACCGGACTCAGGTTGAGCGATGTTCAGCTCCTTCATGAGCGCCGACCAGCGCTTGCGGTCCTCGGCCATGTCCATCATGTCCGGCGATGTGCCCAGGACCTTGCACTTGTGGCCCTTGAGCGCCGCTTCCAATGGAACGGCGAGATTGACCGAGGTCTGCCCGCCGAATTGCAGTATGACGCCGTCCGCGTTCTCCTTCTCGATGACGTTCATGACGTCCTCGAGGGTGAGCGGTTCAAAGTACAGGCGGTCGGAGATGTCGTAATCGGTGGAAACCGTCTCCGGATTGTTGTTGATGACCACCGCGTCGACACCGGCGGCCTGGCAGGCCATGACCCCGTGCACGCAGCAATAATCAAATTCTATGCCTTGACCGATACGTATCGGTCCGGCGCCGACTATGATGACCTTCTTGTTATCGGACTTGGGAACTTCGCATTCCGTTCCGTACGTCGAGTAGAAGTAAGGCGTCTGGGCGGCGAACTCGGCGGCGCAGGTGTCCACCATCTTGTAGGTCGGCAGGATCCCGTTCTCCATCCTGGTCTTTCGTACGGAGGCTTCGGGCTTCTTGGCGAACTTGCCGATGCTCTCGTCCTGGAAGCCCATGCGCTTGGCGCGACGAATAAGCTCAGGCGTCAGCGGTCCGACCGCCAGTTCCTTCTCCATCTTCACGATGTTCTCTATCTTGCGCACGAAGAAGGCGTCCCACTTGGTGAGGTCGGCGATCTTCTCCACGGTCATGTTCCGGCGTATCGCTTCCGCGATGGCGTAAAGGCGCTTATCGGAGGGAGCGACGAGCTCCGCTTCCAGCTCCTTGTCGTTCCATACTTCCGGTTCAAGGTCGATGCGGTCGGTCTCCAACGAACAGACGGCCTTCATCAGCGACTCCTCGATGGTGCGGCCGATGGACATGACCTCCCCGGTGCTCTTCATCTGGGTCCCGATCTTCGTTTCCACCGTCCGGAACTTGTCGAAGGGCCAGCGCGGGATTTTAGCCACGACGTAATCGATGCTCGGCTCGAAGGCGGCGTACGTTTGACCGGTGATCTTGTTCGGGATCTCGTCCAACGTCTTTCCGACCGCGATCTTGGCGGCCACCCTGGCTATCGGGTAGCCAGTTGCTTTTGAGGCTAGGGCGGAAGAACGGGAGACACGCGGGTTGACCTCGATGACCCGGTACTCCCTATTAGCGGGGTTGTAGGCGAACTGCACGTTGCATCCTCCCTCGATCCCCAGAGCACGAATGATCTTGATGGACGCGGTGCGCATCCTCTGATGGTCCTCGTCGTTTATCGTTTGCAGCGGGGCCACGACTATGGACTCGCCGGTGTGCACGCCCATGGCGTCCAGGTTCTCCATGGTGCAGATGATGATGCAGTTGTCCTTCTTATCCCGCATCACCTCGTACTCCAGCTCCTTCCAGCCGAGCACGCTCTCCTCGATGAGCACCTGGCGTATGCGCGAGTAGATCAATCCGCGGCCGGTTATGGGAATCAGCTCATCTTCGTTGTAGGCGATGCCGCCGCCGGTCCCGCCCAGGGTGTAAGCTGGACGAATGAGGGCCGGGTATCCGCCAATGGCCTCCACGGCCTTCTTGGCGTCGTCGATGTTGGTGACGGTGACCGAACGCGGGATGGGCTCGCCGATCTCGAGCATGGTCTCCCGGAACAGCTCGCGATCCTCGGATAAGGCGATAGCGCGCGGTTGCGTCCCGAGCAGACGGCAGTTCAGCTTCTCCAAGTATCCTTTATCGGCCAGTTCCGAGCAGAGGTTCAGGGCGGTCTGCCCGCCCATGCCGGAGAGCACGCCCTCGATCTTCTCCTTACGAATGATCTCGGCGATGGTCTCTACGTTCAACGGCTCGATGTAAACGATGTCGGCCATCTCCAGGTCGGTCTGGATCGTCGCCGGGTTGGAGTTTACGAGCACGGTCGTATAACCTTCCTCGCGGAGGGAACGACACGCTTGAGAGCCGGAGAAGTCGAATTCGGCGGCTTGGCCGATGACGATGGGCCCGGAGCCGATGACCAGAAGCTTCCCTTTGCTCATTTCCTCGCCTCCAGCATCTTGGCGTAATCGTCAAAGAGGAATCCGGTGTCCGTCGGTCCCGGCCGCGCTTCAGGGTGATATTGAACGGAGAATATCGGCAGTTCCCGGTGGCGCATGCCCTCCACGGAACCGTCGTTCACGTTCACCTGGTCAACTTCCAGTCCAGAGCCTTCGAGCGTTTCAGGGTCCACGGCGAAGCCGTGGTTCTGTGAGGTGATGAAGACCCGGTCCTTGTAGCGTACCGGTTGATTGGCACCGCGGTGCCCGAACTTCATCTTGTAGGTGCTTCCATTGAAGACCTGGCAGAGCAGTTGGTTGCCCATGCATATGCCCATTATCGGATAATCGTCCTTCAGTTTCCGAACGTTGGAGATGACCGTTTCCTTGAGCGTGGGATGCGCCGGGTTGCCCGGCCCGTTG
>Ga0209099_1000941_pt1 | contig 32175 bp, 25 predicted proteins | sample AD_JPNHW2_MetaG_FD_184430 | JGI IMG/M metagenome (GOLD analysis project Ga0209099, IMG submission 184430) | Active sludge microbial communities of municipal wastewater-treating anaerobic digesters from Japan - AD_JPNHW2_MetaG (SPAdes) (version 2) | ecosystem: Engineered > Bioreactor > Anaerobic... | reverse complement strand
ACGGAAAGAGCACCCTTGCCGATCGATTACTTGATATTACTCATACTCTTACTGAACGTGAGTCGCAAAATCAGGTTCTCGATAGCATGGATCTTGAGAGGGAGAAAGGGATTACTATTAAGAGTCATGCCATTCAGATGGAGTATGTGCATCAAGGGGAAAACTATACCTTAAACCTAATTGATACTCCTGGGCATGTCGATTTTTCATATGAGGTATCACGTGCAATTGCATCGTGCGAGGGAGCACTACTAGTAGTTGATGCCACTCAAGGCATACAAGCACAAACTATATCTAACTTATACTTAGCGTTAAGTCATGATCTCGAGATTATTCCAGTGGTGAATAAAATCGATATGGATGCTGCAATGGTTGAGGATGTCAAGGATCAGATTGTTGATCTTATTGGATGTAAGCGTGACGAAATTCTTTCAGTAAGTGCAAAGACAGGAGAAGGAGTTCCCGAAATTCTTGAAGCAATCATTACTAGGGTAAAGTCTCCCAAAGGCGATCCAAACGCACCTTTACAGGCTTTAATCTTCGATTCGGTATTTAATCCATTCAGAGGAATTATTGCCTATTTCAAAATATTCAACGGTACTATTAAAAAGGGCGATAAGGTTAAGTTCTTCAATACCGGTCAGGAGTATGAGGCCGATGAAGTTGGAATTCTTAGGTTAAAGCTAATACCAAAAGGATCGCTCGGTGCAGGAAATGTAGGATATATAATATCTGGAATAAAAGAATCCAAAGAGGTTAAAGTAGGGGATACCATTACGCATATTGAAAATCCATGTCAAAGCGCAATTGCTGGGTTTGCTGATGTTAAACCTATGGTATTTGCTGGTGTTTACCCTGTTGATGCCGATGAGTACGAAGATCTTCGTGCTTCGTTGGATAAACTCAGACTAAATGATGCATCCCTATCATATGAACCTGAATCATCATTAGCACTAGGATTTGGTTTTCGCTGCGGATTCTTAGGTTTGCTTCATATGGAAATTATCCAGGAACGTCTGTACCGGGAGTTCAATATGGATGTTATAACAACCGTACCTAACGTTTCATATAAAGTTCATACAACCAAAGGAGAGATAATAGAGGTTCATAACCCTAGTGGATTACCTGCTCCAACTATAATCGATCATATCGAAGAGCCGGTTATCAATGCTCAAATTATTACTAAATCCGAGTATCTTGGTGGTGTAATGAAGCTTTGTATCGATAAACGTGGAATTCTTAAAAATCAGGTATTTTTAACATCCGATCGGGTTGAGCTAACATTCCGTTTGCCACTTAGCGATATTGTTTTCGATTTTTATGATAAGCTTAAATCTATTTCGCGTGGTTATGCCTCATTCGATTACCATATCGACGGATTTCAGGTAGCAACACTTGTTAAACTTGATATTCTGCTTAACGGCGAAATGGTTGATGCGCTATCTTCGCTAATACATCGCGATTATGCCTACGATTTTGGCAGAAGGATGTGCGAGAAGCTAAAGGATTTAATTCCACGGCAACAGTTCGATATTGCAATTCAGGCTGCAATCGGAGCAAAGATTATTGCCCGCGAAACCGTCAAGGCTGTGAGAAAAGACGTTACCGCAAAATGTTACGGTGGCGATATAACCCGTAAGCGTAAACTCTTGGAGAAACAGAAGAAAGGCAAGAAACGTATGCGCCAAATTGGAACAGTAGAAGTTCCTCAGGAAGCATTCCTTGCTGTGCTTAAGATGGACTAATCTTTTTTTCATATCACTAAATCCTGCATAATCTGCAGGATTTTTTATTTTAGTTAATTGTTCTAACTTTAAATTTAATACGAAAAATTCAAAAAATTAACCCAAACCTATTAATTTCAATGAAGAAGCTTTTATTATCTTTTTGGTTATTAGTAATATGCTACAGTTTATTCTCACAAGAAAATCAAACTCCGTTAAAAGACTCAACTACTAATAATGCTAAGTCAAATGCCAGAACTATCAGTGGTAATAGACTTAATATTGCTAGCCCATCAAACTCACTTTCATCTCTATCTGGACGTTTCCCTGGATTGCAAGTAACTACTGCTACAGGAAACTTCTCCGGTGGAACAAGATTAACAATAAGGGGTTTAAGGTCTTTACTTAACGATAATCAACCCCTATTTGTTGTCGATGGGATACCATATAGTAACCTTGACTTTTCTACAGGAGCATCAGGAAGGGGAGGGTATGATATGGCTAGCATGGCTTACGATTTAAATTTATATGATATCGATACTATTTCAATTCTTACACCTAATGAATCAGCAATATATGGATATAGAGGTACAAATGGAGTAATATCCATTAAAACAAAGCATGGAAAATACTCCGATTCATTTAATATAGGGGTAAACGTAAATTCCACTATGAGTTTTGAAAAAGTTGACATATTTCCTAAACTACAAAAGTTGTACGGAGGTGGCTCGAGTGGTAATTTTAATACTATAAATATTGGAGGTGTGGATTATCTGACACCTGAATATAATATTGACGAAAGTTGGGGTCCAAAATATAATTCAAATACCAAAGTTCTTCAATGGAACGCATACGATTCGTGGGACGATGCTAATTATATGAAGGCAACTCCATGGGTATATCCTAAAAACGATTATACCAGTTTTTTTGAAACAGGTAATGGGTATCAGAACAATGTTAGTTTAAATGGTTCTTATAAATTTATCGCAGCTCAAGTTTCATATACTAATTTCCAAAACACTGGAATTTACCCGAATAGCAAGCAAAAACGAAACAATATTAGCGTTAACTCCAATATTAAAGTTAAGCAATTCGCCAACCTTTACATAGGATTAACATATGTTGACAATAAAACCACTGGTCGACCAGCAACGGGTTATAGTAGTAATAACGTCGTTGCCAAAATGTGGCAGTTTTCACAAACCTCTTTAGATTATTCTGCTTTAAAATCCTATATAAATCCGGATGGAAGCCAAAGAGCATGGAATAGGGTTTCATGGAATAATTCAACGCCTTTATATCAGGATAATCCATATTGGTCTAGGTACAAAAACGTAGAGGACGACTCTCATAATCGTTACTTTTTTACTACGTCATTACAAGTTAATATTTTTAAATGGTTGACAGGGGCTGGACGATTAGGTATAGACAAATATGATTTTGATGCAAGTAACCAAATTGCCGTTGGATCAGCCGATGAATCCTATTATTCATACGATAAATACTCATTCAAAGAATCAAATTTGGATTTCTCCTTTAATGCCTTTAAACGATTTTTTAGAAATGATTATGGCGTGAATGCTATAGTTGGATATTCAACAATGAATAACAAATTTGAAATCAATGGAGCTCATACTAATGGAGGCCTTGTTATCCCTAATGTATACAGTGTTTCAAATTCAAATTTGGCTGCAACTATCTATGGTTCTCAATTTAAAAAGAAAACAAAAAGTCTTTATACAAATATTGAGTTAGATTATAAAAAACTGGTTTTTATTAATTTGATTGGAAGAGAAGATTTTATGGACGGGAAATTAGACTTTTCTTCTAATCCTTCGAAAACAAAATCAATTGGTATTAGTGCCATTCTTTCAAACTTAGAGTTTCTCAAGAGTAATAGGATTCTTTCCTATTGGAAAGTCTTTGCTAGTCAAACCAGTTACAATATAGATTCTAGAACATGTAAATATTTATTACAAATGCCTAACCCGAATCTTAAGAATGAAACACAAAAAATTTCAGAAATAGGTACATCCATCTCGTTATTTAAAAATAGATTATGGATTGATGCTAGCTATTATTATAATGTCAATTCGGATATGACCATATTTACTCCAATTAGTCCGGCTACTGGATATGACTACAAACAGGTAAATATTGCCGAAATAGTTAACAAGGGCGTTGAGGTTTCCATATCTGGATATCCAATTAAATCGCATAATATTGAATGGTCTGTGGCTCTAAATATTGCTACTCTAAATAATAAGGTATCAAGTTTACCCGAGGGAATTGATGCGGTAGAATTAGCTTCAGGGGCATTGGGACAATCCGAACTGGTAGCATGTACAGGTTATTCTTATCCAATGATATACGGAACCGATTATGTTTATGATAATAAAGGGAATAGGTTGGTTTCTGCTGATGGTCATCAATATATTCAATCCGATTACAAACCTTTAGCTAAGGTTACGCCTGATTTTACTGCCGGGTTCTCTAACGTAATAACCATAAAGGGTTTTTCTATTAGTATACTTGTTGATATGCAAAAGGGTGGCCATATGTATTATACATCTAATATGCTTGGGATGAGTGGTGGTTTGTTCGAAGAGACAGCGGTTATTAATGGAGTGGATATACGTGAATCAGGTATAGTACTTGATGGGGTATATGGAGATCCTGGTTCTTATTCTTATGTTGATGGGAATGGCAATCCTAGTTCAGTCCCTGTTGAAAATTCTAAAGTAATTACTGCTAAAGAATGGGGGCAAGGTTTTTACAATGGTCCAACTAGTCAAAATATTTTTAGCACTGATTATATTAAACTAAGAGAAGTTTCTTTAGCATATAATGTTCCCGTTAAGTTTATACATTTCATTAAAGGGTTTAGGGTTTCTGTTTATGGCAGGAATTTAGCTGTATGGGGTGCCGCTACAAAGAATTTTGATCCAGAATACCAACAAATGGCAGGGAGTAATTCTCAAGGGATTGAGGGCGGATATCTTCCTAGCGTAAAAACTTTTGGGTTTGCATTAAATATGAGTTTTTAGGAATAGTTTGTAAAGATTTGGAATGAGCGTTTTGGCTAACTATATAAAAGAAACTCGAATGGGCTTTCGTCCTATTCAAGCAGGTATAATGCGACGTTTCTTAAGGGAAGAGGGTGCGTGGGGATCGCATTTGAACAATTCAAGAGAGTATATTTTAAAGGTACTAAGTGAAGTAAGACCAAAATCTGTTAGAATACTTGGGAGTGGTTGGTTGCTTGATGTACCTATTAAGGAAATGTTAGAACAATGTGATACCATTGTTCTGGAGGATATTATTCACCCAACCCAAATTGTAAACAAGTTCTCTAAAGTCAGTAAAATTAGGTTTGAATCTTCTGATATCACAAATGGAGGTGTTGACCTGTGTTACAAACAGAAAAAAAGAAATTTTAATCTCGATGCGTTTATTGATCAATTAAATAGAATTAATAATCGAACCTTCTCTGAAGATCTGATTATCTCTGGGAATATTTTAAGCCAGTCGAGTGTAATGCTAACCGATTACCTCGCTAAAAATGTTAAAATCAACGGGCAACAGATTACTATTATTTCTGAAATTATTCAGCAGAAACATGTTGAATCACTACCATTAGGCCGTTCAGTGCTAATTTCTGATATTGAGGAGGAGTTCTATGATGAAGATGATCGGTTTATTGGATCAAAACCTACGGTTTATATTGATTTGCCAAAAGGGAAAAATCAACGTGAGTGGTTATGGAGTTTTGATACAAAAATGGTTTATAAAGATGATTGTAAAACAAAACTAAAGGTATTAGCCCTAACACTATAAAAAAAGGAGGGATTATCCCTCCTTTATATTTTGCGTTTTGTTTTATTCTTTTTTATGAGCCCAGCATTTAACCCAATCAACCTCCATAGTAGCAGGTAATTTTGCGTCATCTGCCTTACCGTTAACTCCTGATGAGAATACCATATAAACTGATCCTTGGGGTAGTTTATTTGTTTCTTCTTTGAAGGGGATACCGTTTATTTTCCAGGTAATTTTGTTCTCATCCCAATCAATTCCAAGAATATAAAAATTAGAATCTAAGGAGAGTCCCCCTATAGATGTTATGCTTTTTGATGGTTTACTTTGTCCATTTTCCCAAAAATAGGCTCCTTGTATTTTACTAGAACCTTCTCCTTTTTTTCTAAGAATATCAATTTCGGGGAGCATTTTATCACCTACTAGCCAGAAAGCATGGTAGATACCAGCAGTAGCATTTACTTTTATTTTTGCTTCAAATCGACCATATTGCTGACGGAAAGAGGTTCCTGTGCTAATAATCCCAGAAGTATATTCAAATTCTTTTGGTATAAAGCCAAACCTCGAATCCCATGATAGACCGTTAGCTTTTTCTTTACGGGTTGCAATTTTAAGTACACTGTTATCAATATTGATATTATTTCCCTCTGTGTACCAATGGCTATCTGAGGCTATTGAGTAGCCGCTGCTCATTAGTGCTTCACCCCAGAAAAACTTAGTAAGCCATTTTTGTTGATCAAGTTTTTTGCCATCAAAGTCTTCGCTGAAAGTTAATTCCCATTTCTTTAGCTCTTTGAACTTATCGGTTTTTAGTACTTTAAGGTACCATTGGATTTTTTCGGATTGGTTGAGTTTGTTGTACTCTTGAAGTTTTTGGTATTGTTCAGTTTTTTCAAACGTATCGTTTGAAAGAAGGTACTCTTTTCGTTCTTTAAATTCAACAGATTCAACTTTACTCTTAAGATCGTTGTATTTTGATAGTATTTCTGAATCTTTTAACTGGAAATAGTCCTGTAATGCCTGTGACTTTTTCTGTTTAAAGTAGTTGGCTATTTTATCGTTCTTCTTAAGTTCCAGATATTCTTGTTCCTTCTTATACTCATCGGTGTTTTCAGAAACAAAGCGCTTACGATCCTTTTTATACTCGGGACTTTTTACAAAAGCCTCAAGTTCGATAAACTTCTGAGGCAACCCAGATTTCTCCATTTCGACATACTCTTTTGGAGTATTTGTTTCTGAAAGGGCTAGGTAATTTTTTAGGGCTTTATTTTTAGTAAGGCTCTGGTACTCTTTCTCTGAAGCAAATTCAGGTGATGACTTGTATGTAAGGGCTTTGAGTTCTTGCTTTACTTTCTCGTGCTCTTTTGTTTCAAACCAGGTCTTTAGCTCCTGATAACGATTAAATTCTTTTGAACTCCCGAATTGAATAAATTCGTCAAATTCGCTATGCAGTGCTTTTTCCTTGGCCTCAAAGGTTTCGGTTTTTGGGAATTGACCAGTTAACCTGATAGCAAGAAACTTAAGTTTAAGTAGTGTATTAGCCATTGAGTGAGATATTTCGGGGGTTATAGAAAACTATCACGTTGATGTGATATAAATTTAAAAGGAACCTTTATGTGTTCCGAATAATCCTCCCCGGCTTCAATCATATCCTCATCATCATCCATATAGTGCCAATGTATCTCTACATCAAAGCCTTTCCTGTGAATCTCTTTAAACTTCTCTAATATCTTTAGAATCATTTTTGACGAAGAGGTATTATAGTACTCAAAGTTAAAAATTATCTCAGTTTTAGAGTTTGGATTAATGGAGTATTCATCAAACCAAGTAAGGATGGGGGTGTAAAATGAAGAGACATCTTCGGGTAATGAATTCCCTGAGATTTCAAATTTATTGCTTTCCTTATCGAGGATTACTTTTGGGGTTTCGTTTGTTGGATCAATAATTATTTTTTCCATGGCTTTTCTAAAATTTTGCCCAAATACAGAAACTTAGCTAATAATACAACAAATCTTTTTAAAAAACAAGTAATAGCAAGGTGAAACTATGACATTGCTCTGACAAATATAACGAAAAAGAGAGTGAAAGGTTATAAAACCTTCAGAGTTTTCAAATGTATTTAAAACTAAGAGATCAATTTGAACCCTTTACCCCTAACGTTAATAATCTCAATACTATTATCGTCCTTTAAATATTTTCTGAGTTTAGTAATGTAAACATCCATGCTACGGGCATTGAAGTAGCTATCGTCAACCCAAATAGTCTTTAGTGCAAAATTTCTGTCTAAAATGGCGTTTTTGTTTACGCAAAGGTATTTTAAAAGTTCACTCTCCTTTGTGGTAAGCTTTCTTACATCATCACCCAGCTGGAGAGTTTGCTTTACTGCATCGAAATTGTACTTTCCAACCTGAAATACACTCTGGGTTGATGATATTGAATCCTTACGGGTACGACGGAGTATTGCTTCAATTCGCATCAGCAGTTCCTCAATACTGAAGGGTTTAGTCATATAATCGTCGGCTCCAAGAGAAAATCCTTCAATTACATCTTCCTTCATCGATTTTGCGGTAAGGAAAAGGATTGGCATTGTACTATTTGACATCCTAATCTCTTTGGCAAGAGTAAAACCATCTTTTAAGGGCATCATTACATCGAGAACGCAGATATCGTAATACTTATTTTGGAATCCACGGTAAGCTTTTTCACCATCTTTATATAGATCAACCTCAAAATCCTTTGCATGCAAGTATTCCTTTAGCAGCATCCCAAGATTTTCGTCATCTTCGGCAAGGAGAATTCTAATAATTCTATTTTCCATAATTCATTGTATTAATGTTATTGAATCCTTTCATTAGGTCCTGCTTTAGGCAGGTATATCGAAAAAATGCTTCCTTCTCCTAGGGTACTATCAACCCAAATCTTTCCACCATGTGCCTCAGATATTTTTTTTACATAGCTTAATCCAAGGCCAAACCCTTTTACATTGTGAACGTTGCCAGTTGGTACTCGGTAAAACTGATCGAATATTCTTTTCAAATTATCTTTACTTATTCCAATTCCGTTATCTTTTACCGCAATAACTATTCCGTTTGTTGCTGTTTTAGTTGATAAAATAATTACAGGGTGACCGTTTCTATACTTCAACGCATTATCAAGTAGGTTGGTTACTACATTGGTAACATGGACTTCATCGGCAATACAGATGGCATCAGCTGCTTCAAGTTCGGTTTGGATGATACCCCCTGCGTTATCGATCTGAATTGAAAAATTTGATACAACTTTGTTTATAATTTGATGCAAATCAACCTCTTTGAGTTTCAGTTTGAGTTTGGTTTTCTCAAAAATTGCCATTTGTAGAACTTTTTCAACTTGGTGGCCTAGTCGTTTACTTTCATCGGCAATAACCCCACCAAGGTAACCCAAGTTTTTCTTCTCAACGGCTATGCTTTTATCATTTAGCATTTGAGCTGCTAATGAAATTGTAGAAATCGGTGTTTTAAGCTCGTGGGTCATATTGCTTACAAAATCGTTTTTAATTTCAGATAAACGTTTTTGTCTAAAAATTATAAAAATTGTTGCCGAGAAACAGAATACAATGATTACTGTAAGTAAGAACGTTGATACTGCCATTAACCCTATTGAGCTTACAATATATGTTTTCTGATTAGGAAAGTATAGATTTAGAAAGTACCTCCTTGAAAAGAAATCTTTTGGGAAGAGCTGGCTTCTAAGCAAAACTCCTGTAACATTTTTTCTGTATTGTTTAGAGCGATAAATGGTGCTATCCTGCTCGTTGCAAACACGATACTCGTATTTTGTTGAGATTCCTTTTTTGAGCAATTCTCCTCGAATTATAGTATCAAGTACCTCTTGTGTAATTCTCTTCTCAATGGGTTGTTCAATGCGTATACGGTTATCGATAGTTTTCTCAATAAACACTGTTTTGTTTCTAAACTTATTATCCAACCCGAGGTTAATGCCAAGCTCTGAGAATGACTTTCCGCTCTTTAAGGCAAGATTTAGCGATTGGCTTTGCTTTGAATTAATTGAATCGATTGGGTTTGCCCCCATTAATGATGGGAGCTTAAGTGAATCGAGTTGATTTATAGTAAAAACCTCTCGATCTTTTTGGAGGGTTCTGAAACCGCTTCTTGTTTGGTCTAATATATTTGAACTATAGCTTAACCTTGGTTTCCCTGTTGAGCTTATTGTTGAGTAAGGCTTGATTTCACTTACAACCTGGTAAACCGTTTCTTGGAGTTCAACTTCCTCTATTATTTTTCCCATTGCAAGATTTGCAGATTGGGTAAATTGCTCCTCTTTTACGTCTATAGCTATTCTCACCCACTTAGATTGAACAAAAATCAACGCAAATGAGGCTAACGAGATTACAACAGTTAAAATCCAAATTAATTTCCGACTCATAACAACAAAGTTAGTGTTTAAGAATCGCAGACTACAAGGCTTAACATAGTTTAACAGACATTAAATCCTGTTAGCTTTTCTTCATTGTACCTTTGTTTCAACAAAATAGAAAAGAGGAAATTTAGGTAAAAAAATAGATAAGGTTCATAGGTTTGGAGATTTGGTGAAAGAAGCAGGAGCATAAACTCCTGCTTCTTTTTTATAGTGGGTTAAATGCACAATTTCTTTTAATCTTAGCCGGGTTTATTTCAGTAGCTATAGCAATACCTTTTATCTCCTTAAGTGCTTTTACGATTCTTTGTATTTCTGAGTTTTTTATACTGCCAGATAATTCGAGAATGAAATCTATGTTAGGAAGTTCTTTAACAAGAAAGTTCCCTGTTGCTTTATTTGCAATTAAGCTGAATGAGATTGTTTCGGAAGATTCCCAATCAACAAATAATGGGAATGTGTTTGAAGGTGAATCCTTAGATGTAACTGGCGATAATGATTCTTTAAGGTTGATTTGCAGTTTTGCATTAATACCCCAAGCCGTTTTTAAAAGACTTTCAGAGCATGAAAGTGCTATCAGCGAAAAAGGGAGTTCATGATTCCCATTTAGTTTATGAATCTTTTTTGAAGCCACTGACTATTAAATTGATCAGGCTAAAAATAGCTTTTTTAGCAATAGAAAAGATGGATATTGAGAATAAAAGCTATAAATCGTCGCTACTTGGAGTAATCAGTACAATTTCATCGACTTTTAAAAGTGCTTCCATCGCAGCATTCTGCTCAGCCTCTTTTTTTGATGAGCCATGGCCTTCGCCAATTATCCGGTCGTTAACTGAAATAGTTGATATAAAATGAGGGTTGTAGCTACTATTTGTGTTACTTTCTTGGCTTTGAAAATGAATTAAAACCCGGTTTTTTTGAGCCCACTCAAATATCCGACTCTTAAAATCGCTCTCTACAGTTTGAAGATTATCGAGGTCGATATATTTTTCTAGGATAAATGTAACAACACTGTTACTAGTTGGTTGGTATCCTTTATCAATAAACATTGCACCAATTAATGCTTCTAGAGCATTTCCGTAAATATACTTTTGAGTGCTCCCGTTCCCCGATTGGCTAACAATAAGTTTATCAATACCCATATCTAGCGCTAGCTGATTGAGACTAGCCCTACTCACTATTTTTGAGCGCATTTTGGTGAGAAAACCTTCGTTCTGGTTTGGGAACTCTGAGAAGAGGTAATCAGCTACAATGGCGTCCAGAATGGCATCGCCGAGGTACTCAAGCCTTTCGTTGTTGATACGTTTACCTCGTGGTAATAGAATGGATGCTGACTTATGGACTATAGCCAGTTTATAAATAGCAATATTGTTTGGAGAAATTCCAAAGATACTTTTAAGATGCTTATAGAAATTCTTATCCTCTAGAGGAAGTCTTGAAAATTTAATCCGCCTGAAGAGGTCAATAAGCACTTAGTCTAATAGGAGAATTTTTTAAAAATAGCTGATGAGTTGTGCCCACCAAATCCAAAAGTATTGCTTAACGCAGCTCTTACATCGCGTTTTTGTGCTTTGTTAAAGGTGAAGTTCAACTTGCTGTCAATCTCAGGATCTGGGTTCTTGAAGTTGATAGTAGGAGGAATAATCCCTTTCGTAATGGCAAAAATACTTACAATGGATTCAACAGCACCTGCTGCACCAAGCAAATGACCTGTCATTGATTTAGTTGCACTTATATTTAGTTTATAAGCGCTTTCGCCAAATACAGACAGAATAGCTTTTGATTCAGCAATATCTCCAAGTGGAGTAGATGTACCGTGTACGTTGATATAATCAATATCCTCTGGTTTAAGACCAGCATCTTCTAATGCGCGTCGCATTACATTACTAGCACCAAGTCCTTCAGGATGAGGAGCAGTTAAGTGATAAGCATCAGCTGTCATACCACCGCCAACCATCTCGCAGTATATTTTAGCACCACGTGCTTTGGCATGCTCTAGTTCCTCAAGGATTAAACCACCACCACCTTCGCCAATAACGAAACCATCGCGGGTTGCATCAAAGGGGCGTGATGCGGTTTTGTACTCATCGTTGTTGGTTGAAAGGGCTTGCATTGAGTTGAACCCTCCAATACCAATTTCTGTTGCAGAAGCTTCAGATCCCCCAGCAATCATCACATTAGCCTTACCCAAACGTATTAGGTTAAAAGCATCGATTAGTGCATTGGTTGATGAAGCACAAGCTGAAACGGTTGAGTAGTTTGGACCACGAAAACCATATTTCATCGAAATATGCCCCGCGCCAATGTCGGCAATCATTTTAGGAATAAAGAAAGGACTAAATCGCGGAGTACCATCTCCCGCGAAGTAGCCTTTCAATTCTTCTGTAATCGTCTGTAATCCACCAATTCCAGATGCCCAAATTACTCCTGCATAATCCTGATCAATAGCCTGAGGATCAATCCCTGAATCCTTCATGGCTTCAGATGCAGCTACTAGGGCAAATTGAGCGTAAGGGTCAAGTTTTCTTGCTTCCTTACGATCAAAGTAATTTCCTGGATCGAAGTTTTTTACCTGGCAGGCAAACTTTGTTTTGTGTTTAGAAGCATCGAAACTTGTGATAAGTTCAGATCCGCTTACCCCTTGCTCAAGGTTGTTCCAAAATTCCTGGATATTATTTCCTATTGGATTTATTGTACCAAGTCCTGTAACAACTACGCGCTTTAATTCCATATGCTTTTTTAATAAGTTAAATGCCTGCTTTGGTTAATAATTTACTTGTTGTGGGTTTCGATGTACTTGATTGCGTCACCTACAGTGCCTATCTTTTCAGCCTCATCGTCTGGAATTGAAAGGTTGAATTCTTTCTCAAACTCCATGATTAGCTCAACGGTGTCGAGTGAATCAGCACCCAAATCGTTAGTGAAGCTAGCTTCTGGGGTAACTTCATTTTCATCAACTCCAAGCTTATCAACGATGATCGCTTTAACTCTGGTTGCAATATCCGACATAATTTTTAAAATTTGGTTAATAATACTTTTAAAAAATTTTTGCAAAGAAAAGAACATTTAACCAAACTAAAAAGTTAAAAGTCATTTTCTGGGGCAAAAGTAATTTTTTTGTTTCTATTTTTGATGCCGTAAAACACTTTTTTTTACGATTGACCCTTTAATAGTTTTGTAAATAAATGAAAATGAAAAACATAGCAATTTTTGCTTCAGGCTCTGGAACAAATGCCGAAAACATAATTAATCATTTTAATAGTGGTAATCTGGCAAAAGTGGTTTTGGTTCTAACAGAAAATAAAAATGCGTATGTGCTTGAAAGAGTTCAAAGATACGATGTTTCTTCATTCTATTTTCCATTAGAAGATTTAAAGAATGGGAAAATACTCAACCTATTAAAAGAGTATTGTGTTGATTTTATAGTACTTGCAGGTTTCTTAAAACTATTTCCGCAATCAATTATAGAAGAATTCCCTAATAGCATTGTAAACATACATCCAGCACTTTTACCAAAATTTGGGGGAAAAGGAATGTATGGGAATCGGGTTCATCAAGCAGTTATTGAGGCAGGTGAGAAGGAAAGTGGAATTACAATTCATAATGTTAACTCCAACTATGATGATGGGGATATCATCTTTCAGGCTAAATGCCCGATAATGAAAGACGATACCCCTGAAACCCTAGCTCAAAGGATTCATTCGCTGGAGTATAAATATTATCCCCAGGTTATTGAGAGCCTACTGAGATAGGATTAATGAAGGGTGTTTATAGCAGATTTAGGGAAAATAGGAGTTAAGGGGATGCTATCGAGTTTCATTTCCATTCCCTTAATAAACGATAGATAACCCTCCAACTTTTCCGGTTTAATAGGTTCAACAGGTGGTGCTTTAACTTTTAATGGATCAATAGGAGAACCATTCATCCAAAAGCGTAAATCAAGATGAGGTCCTGTTGCAAGTCCTGTGTGGCCTACATAACCAATAATCTGGCCCTGTTTAACTCTTACTCCATTTGCGATTCCTTTGCCAAAGCCCGAAAGGTGTATATAACCTGTAGTGTAAACGCTGTTGTGCCTAATTTTAAGGTAGTTGCCTGCGGCGGCGTTATACCCTTTCTCTATTATTGTTCCATCGCCAATAGCCATAACTGGTGTACCTTCAGGTGCTGCATAATCAACACCGGTGTGAGGACGATAAATTTTAAGTACAGGATGGAATCGATTTCCTGAATATCTGGATGATATTCTTGAAAAATGTAAAGGGGCTTTTAAAAAAGATTTTCGAAGTGAGTTTCCCTTTTCGTCCCAATAACTTGCAGTTGAATCCTGAGTATATCTGTATGCATAAAACTTTTCACCGTGATGTACAAACCACGCGGCATAAATTGTACCTATACCAATTGATTTATTATCAATATATTGCTCGTCGTAAAGAACTTTAAAACTGTCGCCTTTATAAAGCCCAAAGAAATCGACTGTCCAAGCAAAGATATCAGACATATCGAGTGCAAGATTAGGATTAAGATTTAGGTTTGAAATGGTTTCCCAAAGCGATGTTTTAATCGTTGCCTCGCTAAGTTTACGAACAACCGTTACCTCTTTTTGATCGTTTTGAATGGTTAAGGAATCCTTAAAGTTAAAAATCACAAAATCCTTTGCGGATTTTTCGTAAACCAAGTAAATCAATCTATTAGAACTATCCTGTGTGGTAAACGCTTTATAATCATTACCTACAACTACCTGTCGTAGGTCGAACTTTCCTCTTGTATATATAGGTAGTTTATTTATTATCTCATTTTTTACCTTAAAACCAGCTAAGAGTTGTCCTAAGGTTTGATTCCGTTCAATATGCCCCTTGATAACGTTAAATGAATCAACAGGAATTCCGTACTCATATACGGTTTTAACGCTAACATTCTTGTCGATTGCAAGGTTTTTTGTTAATTGAACGGTAGATCTTTTAGCTATCCAAACTGCGATAAAAACAATTATTAGTAAGGAGATAGAAATGGCAATTAAATACTTATGTTTCATCAAATAAAAAAATTTCTAATTAAAAATTATGATCTTATCCTTTCAAATCCTCTACCGTAAACCCCCATAACACTTGCCACAGATATGAAAGCCTCATCATCAATTTCCTTGATAATTTTATATATATCATTAGCCTCGTATTTTCTAACAAGTGTAATTACCACTTTTTGTTGATCCTTGGTGTACCAACCTTGACCATCGATTACTGTTACACCTCTGCCGAGGTCTTTTGTAATTCTATCGGCAATCTCTTCGTATTTCTTAGAGAATACAAATACTTGAACCGATTGGCGACTTCCAGAAAGGACAGCATCAATCGAATAGGCCGTAATGGCCATTGCTACATAACCATAAACTATTGTTTCAATTCGTTTAATTGGATCCATGTCGAGCAGGACAAAGAATGAAGAACCGATTATGAAAACATCACAAGCCATGATTACCCTTCCGGGGCTAATATTGCGATACTTATTGATAATCATAGCGATGATATCGGTACCCCCAGTACTTCCTCCTTGGGTAAAAATTAATCCTAACCCGGCACCAGCAATTCCACCTCCAATGATTACTGACATAAATTTATCGTCAATAATTGGAGCGGTGATTAGCGATTGTGAAACATTCAGGAGTATTGAGGCAACGGTAACCCCGAAAATTGTTTTAACCCCAAAGCTTGCCCCAAGAACTTTTACGGCAAGAAGAATTAACCCAATATTTATTACAAAGTAGGTATAACCCATTGGAATACCTGTTGAATAGTAGACCAATGCACCGATACCCGATACTCCACCTCCTGTAATCTTATGCGGGAGAAGGAATGCAGTCCATGATAAGGCGTATAACAATAACCCAAACACAATAATTGAGTAGGTTCGGGTTGTTTTAAAAATGATTTTTGCTGTCATGGTTAAATTGGTTGGTCGTTGATTGCTGATCGTTGGGTTAGAGAAGAAAAACAATTACGATCAACGAGCAACAGGTTTATACAACAATATTAACAATCTTATTAGGAACTACAATAATTTTTTTAGGTTGTTTCCCTTCTAAAAACTTGGTTGTTCCCTCGTTAGCTAATACAATTTTTTCTACCTCAGCCGGAGGAAGGTTAAGTGGGATATCCAATGTAAATCGCATTTTACCGTTGAATGATATTGGACAGGTAAAGGTGCTCTCAATTAAATACTCCTCGTTGTATTTTGGCCACTTTGCATCGCATACTGTTGCATTATGTCCTAGTAAATGCCATAATTCCTCAGCGATATGTGGAGCATAAGGAGCAACAATTATTGCCAATGGCTCAAGGATTGCACGTTTGTTGCATTTAAGGTCAGTTAGCTCGTTTACGCAAATCATAAAGGTTGATACCCCGGTATTAAAGCTGAAACGCTCAATATCATCATTAATCTTTTTGATTGCTTTATGAAGTGCCTTTAGCTCCTCTTTTGTAGGTTCAGCATCGGAAACAGCAAATTGATTGTTGTTATCGTGATACAAGCGCCACAAACGACGGAAAAATTTGTGAACACCATCAATTCCATTGGTATCCCAAGGTTTACTTTGTTCGAGTGGGCCAAGGAACATTTCATACATACGCAATGTGTCAGCCCCATATTTTTCAACAATGAGATCGGGATTAACCACATTCCACATGCTCTTACTCATCTTCTCAACAGCCCATCCACAGATGTATTTCCCATCCTCAAGCACAAACTCTGCATCCTTAAATTCAGGACGCCAGCTCTTGAAGCTCTCAACGTCGAGAACATCGTTGCTAACGATGTTTACATCGACATGAATTGGAGTTGTATCGTATTTATCTTTTAAGTTTAGTGAAACAAAGGTGTTGGTGTTCTTTATTCTGTATACAAAATTTGAACGACCTTGAATCATACCTTGGTTGATAAGTTTCTTGAATGGCTCGTTTTTACACACGTAGCCTGTATCAAATAGGAACTTATTCCAAAAACGAGAATATACCAAGTGACCAACAGCATGCTCAGTACCTCCTATATATAAATCAACATTTTCCCAGTATTCATTGGCCTCTTTAGATACTAATCCCTTATCGTTATGAGGATCCATATAGCGCAAGTAGTATGCTGATGATCCAGCAAATCCAGGCATGGTGCTTAGTTCAAAGTGGTAACCATCAGCAGTCTGCCAGCTTTTAGCACGACCAAGAGGTGGCTCACCCTTTTCAGTAGGAAGGAAAGCATCAATTTCAGGCAGTTCTAAAGGTAGTTTATTTTCATCGATAGGGTAGGCAATACCATCCTTATAGAAAATTGGGAAAGGCTCTCCCCAGTAACGTTGACGGCTGAATATGGCATCACGTAGACGATAGTTTATCTTACGTTTACCAATTCCTCGGGATTCAATTACGTCATTTATCTTGCTTATCGCCCCTTTTACATCCAAACCATTTATAATTCCACTATTGATAACAACACCTTCTTTTGCATCATAAGACTCAATCCATTGAGCTGGATCAGTAGCTTCTTCACCCGGTTTTGTTACCGTTTGAATAATTGATAGGTTAAAGGTTTTTGCAAAAAGGAAGTCACGGCTGTCGTGCGCTGGAACAGCCATAATTGCTCCTGTACCATAACCTGCAAGAACATATTCGCTGATCCAAATTGGAATTCGCTCATTGGTGAATGGGTTAATAGCGTAGCTGCCCGTAAATTGACCGGTTACTTTTTTAGCCTCAGCCATTCTCTCACGCTCAGTTTTACGCTTAACTTCAGTTAAGTAGTTGTCAACCGCTTCGCGATACTCAGCGGTTGTCAGTTCGTTAACCAATTCACTTTCTGGAGCAAGAACCATAAAAGTTGCACCATAGATTGTATCAGGGCGGGTGGTGAAAATCAATATTTTTCTTTCTGATCCATCAATTTTAAAATATACCTCGGCACCTTCGGAGCGACCAATCCAGTTACGTTGAATTTCTTTTAAAGAATCTGTCCAATCAATATTTTCAAGATCATCTAAAAGCCTTTTAGCGTAAGCAGAGATTCGTAAGCACCATTGCCTCATTTTGCGCTGCTCAACTGGGTGGCCTCCACGAACCGAGAAACCTTCTTTAACCTCATCGTTTGCAAGAACAGTTCCTAGTGCAGGACACCAGTTAACCATAACATCGGCAAGGTAAGCCAAGCGGTAAGCAAGTAAAGTTTCTTGCTGTTCACGCTCATTCATAGTCTTCCATTCGTCAGCAGTAAAGGTTTTCACATCACTCGATGCTGCATTAACCTTAGTGTTACCATTCTTTTCGAACTCTGCAATTAACGCTTCAATTGGTTCTGCTTTTAGGGTAGCATTATTGTACCAATGCTTGAACATCTGGAGAAATGCCCACTGAGTCCAGTGGTAGTATTTAGGATCGCAGGTGCGAACCTCGCGGGCCCAATCGTAGCTAAAACCAATCTTATCGAGTTGTTCACGATACCTTTTGATGTTATTATCGGTTGTAATAGCTGGATGTTGACCTGTTTGAATTGCATACTGCTCGGCGGGTAACCCAAAAGCATCGTAACCCATTGGGTGTAGAACGTTAAAACCTTGTAGTCGTTTGTAACGGGTATAAATATCTGATGCAATATATCCCAGCGGATGTCCAACATGAAGCCCTGCTCCTGATGGGTAAGGGAACATGTCGAGCACATAGTATTTTGGTCGTGAATGGTCAATGTCAACTTTGTAAGTTTTACTTTTCTTCCAGTATTCCTGCCATTTTCTCTCTATCTCATTGAAATTGTATTCCATAATGCATTGAATTATCATCGTTTATTATCAGCGGGCAAAGATAATGTATAATGAAAAAATTAAAAATGAAAATCAGCCATAATAACAAATTATGCGAAACAAAATAAAATCGACATTAAATTGGTAGGAAAAGGCATAAATATTGATAATTTTATCATTCTTTTTGGCTATTCGCTTAAAAACAGGAAAACCATTTTATTAATAAATTAAAAATCAATAGTATGAATTTTTTTAAAACCACATTGGCATTGTTTATTGCATTCTCATTTAATGCTAGTATTTATGCGCAAAATGAAGATGAAGAGTCTTGTAAAGACTATCCAATGTTTAACCGTATGAACGGTTTTTACATAAGTTCTTGCGAAACTCGAGAGTTCGATTCTTATAGTTTTCCACTTGAGAATTCAACATCCAGTGAATGTAAAATGGAAAATGTAGAGGGGAAGTACTATGAAATTAACTATACCCTAAATGAAGGAGCTCAAGAACTATCAATAATACAAATTTTAAGAAACTTTGAAAATGCTATTAAGCAGATTAGCGGAGCCAAAATTGTTGGGATTGTTGTAGAGAAGGGAAACTCATATAGTTTTATTTCAGCAAAAGTTGTTAAAAGCGGTAATGAAACTTGGATTAAGGTTGAAGCATCAGAAACTGAATATCACTTATATATTGTTGAAAGGCAGGCGATGGTTCAGGTTATACAAGCGAATGAAATGTTTGATGCTTTGAACAAGGATGGTTTCATTGCTTTAAACATTCTTTTTGATACAGGGAAGGCTACCATTAAGCAGGAATCAATGGATATAGTAAAACAAATCTATAGTTTACTAAATAGCAACCCAACGTTAAAAATTAGTATCGAAGGACATACAGATAATACAGGAACGCCTGATGAAAATAAAACGTTATCAGTTGCTCGAGCAAAGACTATATTAGATTTTCTAATTAGTAGTGGAATTGATAGGTCTCGACTACAGTCAAAAGGGTGGGGTCAAGAAAAACCGATTGGAGATAATAGAACCGAAGAAGGACGATCAAAAAATAGAAGAGTTGAAATAATTAAGCTCTAATAAAAAAGGTAATACAACATGGAGGGGTTGATTTTGCTGGTTTGGTTATAGTAAATATCTTTTACGAATATTGCAATTCAACTAACTCATTAGTAATTGAATATTCATCCAAGCAAGGCTTCATAAGTAGCCCCCTTCACTAATTTACCGTAGAAATTTTCGATTAATACCAAAAAGAACGCGCTAACGACAATAAACCAAATCGATATGGAACAAAGAGGTTTAGCGTAGAGAAATTTATGGCTTTAGCCATAATGTTAGCTTTTCTTTGGTTCATATGTAGAGTTGCTAAACCCTTCTAAAATCCAAAAGTATTGTTTTTACCGAACCACTTTGGGTTTAACCTAAGAATCTTCTAAAGATATTTCCTGAACTAGAATAAATATTGCTTTTATATTCTTAATTGAGGTATAATAGTTTACGGTTTTTCTCAAACTATTTAATCAATCATTTTTTAGTATTAATAAAAAACGTTTTTAAAAAAGCCCCACTAATTATTTTTTGATGTAAAGTTATTCGTATTATAGCAAGATTATTTAAGGTGATTTTGTGATGATACGTAGTAAAACTCAAAACATAATTTCACTCTTTTTGCTTCTTGTTCTGCTCTTTTTTATGGGCATGCTTTACGTTGCGTATCAATTAAATGACAAGAAGAAAAATATCTTTACTCAGTCAAATCAGAAGCAATTAGAGAATAGTGTATCAATTGCCCTCTCCCTTGAATCAAAACAGTTACACCAGGTCGTTTTTGACTATACTTTTTGGGATGATATGGTAAGTTCTATTGAACATAGGGACATGAGTTGGGCTAAGCTTAATATTGATCCAATTCTTTCAACCTATGATGTAGATGTTATCTGGATTTTTGATTCTTCCAAAAATATATTTTACATCCATGGGAATGATAGTATTGTAAAGATTAGAAATAGTTCTTTTGTTTATAACATTTTAGATTCACTTAAAAAGTCAAAATTCATTAATTTTTATCAGGATACTCCCATGGGTATTTTAGAGGTATATGGTGCATCCGTTCACCCCTCCAATGATCCCCAAAGAATAACTACTCCAAGAGGATATTTATTTATAGGTAGATTATTAGACCGGGATTATCTGCAGAATTTATCTGCAATTACAGGAACAAGAATTGCTTTTATTAACGATACAAACCAGTTTATTGAGGCAAGTGATCAACACATTATTCGAGTTAATATCCCCTTAAAATTCTATGACTCTAAAGTTGTAAAGTATATTCATGTTGACAAAAGGATGGATTTTCTCCATCAGTACGATAAATTTTCCGTTGAGCTGATAAGTCTATTCTACCTGTTGGCAGTGGTTGTATTTATCTCGTTGATTGTTGTTACTTCTAGATGGATTAACAGGCCACTCAAAATCGTTGAAAATGCTTTAGAAACTGACGATTTTAGGAAAGTCGAAGAGTTAAAAAAATACGGGATTGAGTTTGTAAAAATTGGCGATCTGATATCTTCATACATGTCGCAGAAAAAATCTCTTGAGCAGCTAAAGGAAAAAGCGGAAGAGTCGGATAGGCTTAAGTCGGCTTTTATGGCGAATATGTCACATGAAATTAGGACACCCCTAAACGGAATCCTTGGTTTTTCTGAATTGCTTTGCAATACAAACCCGTCCGAAGCGACAATAGAAAGTTATCGGAAAATTATTAGGAATTGCTCAAATGATTTGATGCGATTGATCAACGACATTCTCGATTATTCTAAGATTGAAGCCGACCAACTTGTTCTTCATTACGACATTTTTGGAGTCGATTCGTTTATGGACGAACTTTCTGGATCTTTCGAAAGTAAAGCTGAGCAATTAAAAAACAAGGGAGTAGAACTGGTTTTTAATAGTTATGGAGAGCCAATCTTCATTAATTTAGATAAATATAGATTGAAACAGATTCTTACTAATCTTATTGGGAATGCAATTAAGTTTACTGAGAAAGGGCTTATTGAGGTTGGTTTCTATGTTAAAGATTCTAAGCTTATTTTCTCAGTAAAGGATACTGGAATTGGAATATCAGAGGAGCAACAGCAGATCATTTTTATGAGATTTTGGCAAGCAGCACAACCCAAGTCAAAGCTATATGGTGGAACTGGATTAGGTTTGGCCTTAAGCCAAGGGCTGGTTAAACTTATGGGAGGCGAAATATCAGTAATATCGAAAGTTGGGGTTGGCTCAACCTTTTATGTTGAGTTTGATATTGGCTCAATTCGAGCAACCAATCTAAGCGAAAGCAAAGAATATTCCTGCAAACCAGAACCATTAACCTAGAAACTTTTTGTTCAAGAAATCCTGAAATTGATCCTTATAGCTATCCGCTATTGGGATATAAACTGAGCCAAATACAATTCTATTTCTTTCTATCTTCACTATTTGTTCGAGGTTTACAATAAACGACCGATGAACTCTCATGAATTGATTCGAGGGTAGTTTTTCCTCAAGGGTTTTTAAGCTCATCAATGAAAGGATTGGTTTATTCTGATCCTTAAGGTATATTTTTACGTAATCCTTTAATCCTTCAATATATAGGATATTACATAGTTCAACCTTTATTAGTTTATATTCCGATTTTACAAAGATGGACTTGTTCTCAGGCTCCTCTACTACTGATTTTCCTACACCTTGTTCAACAAGGTTAAACCAGGTTAACGCTTTGTTTGCTGCTTTAAGGAATTCTTGATAGCTAAACGGTTTTACAAGGTAATCAAGCGCATCAACCTTAAAACCTTCGAGTGCATACTGGCTGTAGGCTGTTGTAAAAATTACCTTTGGTCCATGCTGAATCAGTTTCGAAAAATCGATTCCGGTTAAACCGGGCATCTGTATATCTAAGAAAATAAGATCTATATTATCGGTCTGAATAGCTTCTATAGCCTGAAATGGTGAGCTGAACTTTTTAACCAATTCAAGGAATGGGGTTTTTAGCACATAGTCCTCAATCAGATCGAGTGCTAGGGGTTCATCATCAACAATTAAGCATCTAATCTTTCTCATAGCTGGATGACTACTTTAATGAAGAAATGGTTATTCTTGTACCCTTTTACAAAATTATGTTTTTCGGGATAAATAAGAGCAAGCCTTTTAATGATGTTATCGAGCCCTATACCCGATTCGTTTAAACCGTTCGTTTTTTGAGGGAAATTGGTATTTACTATTTCAAAGGATAGAATCTTGTTTTGTTCAACCATTGTAAGTTTAATGGTTGACTCTTCTACAGGGCTAACGCCATGTTTAAAGGAGTTTTCGACCAATGGAATAAAAAGTAAAGGAGCTATAAGTGTTGTGGGATTTTCAATATTATATTCAGTTTCAATTGTTACATTTGAAGTCACCCTTATTTTCATTAAGGCAATATAGTTCTTAAGAAACTCTACTTCTCCTGAAAGGGGTACTAATTCCTCGTTTGTTTCGTAAAGATGATAACGCATCAGTTTTGCAAGTCCATGAACCGATTCCTGCGCTTTATCAGGTGATGTTTTAATTAAAGAATAGATATTATTGAGCGTATTGAAAAAGAAATGGGGGTTTAGCTGCATTTTAAGGTTACTCAGCTCCGATTTCAGGTTCTCATTCTCAAGATTTTTGCGTTGATTTTCTGTAATTAGCCATCGACTGGTAGTTCGAATAGCAACACTAATACTTACTATAAAGAAAAAAGTAAGATTACGTAGACCAAATAAGAATTCTTTAGGAGGTTTTTGCCTAAAATTTTCAGTTAGATTAGGGTTGTTACCAAAGTGATTTTTGTTAATAAAATTTGGATCTGGAGTAATGAATAAATCTCTAATAAAATCGGAGAAATAAGCAAATGCAATAATCAAAACTAAATTTACTCCTAAAAACCATAGTATCTTTTTATTGAAAAGTAATTTCTCAATTAGGAGAAAGTAGTTAAGGTAGAATAGCATTAATGAGAAAAGCATTGGAATCCAAATAAAAAAGTAAAAATTTGGATTCTTTGGAGGTTCGTTACGCTGAGGATCGTTGAACGAAAAAAGAAAAGGTGCTGCAAACCAAAAGCCCCACACTAGCGTGTGAAGGGCTATATTGGCAAATACTTTTGATTTAGGACTTAAACTTCTCATTGCTATTCGATTCTTAAAAAACGAAGATATTATTTTTTTTCTGGCGGATCGTGCCTCATATTTTCATCATCACCTGGACCACCTCTATGGCTTTTCCTCTTCTATTCCATAAAGTTTTGATAAACTTTATATTGCTCGTCAGTAAGGAATTTCTTTACCTTAGCATCACGTTTCCCTTCCATTTTCATCATATCTGGACGCTCTCCCGATTTTCGCCCCTTATCCATCTCCTCAAAGAAATTTATGAAAGTGTTCTTTAATGAATCTTGAACAGTAGCGCTTATTTTAATTTTTTCGCTAAGCTCATTTACGGTTCGGGACGCCATTTCTTTTGGGTCAAACTTAGGAGGTTCGTGCATTTGCGCTTTAACCCCAACAACCCCTAAGAACAAAGCTAGGATTAATAGATTAATGTTTTTCATGGTTTTTAACTTTTATAAAGTTAGTAAAATAATTACTCGTAACGTAACGCTTCAATAGGATCGAGGTATGAAGCTTTTCGTGCAGGATACCATCCAAAGAACACACCTGTAACTACACAAACTATAAATGAAATCACAATAGACATCATTGTTATTGATGTTGGCCAGTTTAATAGTGTTGAAACAATGAATGACGCTGCAATTCCTAAGAAAATACCAATTATACCTCCTATAAGACTTATGATTACTGCTTCAAGTAAGAATTGAAACATGATATCAACTTCTTTACCGCCAATTGCCATTCTAAGGCCAATTTCACGGGTTCGTTCTGTTACCGAAACAAACATGATATTCATAATGCCAATCCCACCAACAAACAGCGAAATTGCGGCTACAGAGGCCAATAATGCTGTAAGCATATCGGTAACCGAACTAAAAGTTTTAATCATTTCTGCCTGAGAACGTACTTCAAAGTCATCATCATCAATGTCTTTCAACTTATGGGAAGACCGAAGAACCGTTGTTATTTCAGCAATAGCCTGAGGTGAAGTTGTTTCATTGGTGGACGAAGCATATATGCTCTGAACATGGGTAATGGCTAATACCCTTTTTTGAATGGTTGTGTAAGGTGCAATTATAATATCATCCTGATCTTGACCAAAATTGTTTTGACCTTTCTCGCTTAGAACTCCAATTACCATAAAAGGAATTCCTTTAAACCGAATTGTTTTTCCAATAGGAGAGGAGCCATCGGGGAAAAGATTTGTTACAACGGTTTTTCCTATAAGACAAACTTTATTTGCTTTTGCCACATCTTGATCAGAAAACATCACCCCATCTTTTACCGATAAATTACGTATATCAAGAAATGATGCACTTACTCCTTGAATTGAAGTTGGCCAGTTTTTACCACCACTGATTGCCTGTCCGCTGCTACTAACCAAAGGAGAAACGTGAGCTACATTTGGACATAATTTTTCAATTAATTTTGCATCAGTAATTTTAAGGGACTGCATACTTCCAAAGTCCATCCGAACACCACCCTGCATATCGCTGTTGGGTCGTACAAAGATCATGTTCGTTCCCATGCTTGACAGCTCAGTTTGGATGCTCTTTTTCGAACCCTGACCAATGGCTAACATTGCGATAACCGAAGCTACACCAATAATAATACCGAGCATGGTTAGAAGAGTTCTCATTTTATTCCGAACCATCGCCATCAGGGCTATCTTTGTTAAGTTAACTGTATTCATATACTTTTTGTTAATCCCCGTTTACGGGTAAATTCTCTAAAAACCATTTAGCTGTTTTTTGATTCTCAATAGGAGCATCTTTAATAATATGACCATCTCTTAAGGTAATTGTCCGTTTACTTAACGATGCGATATCAGGCTCATGGGTAACAAAAACTATTGTTTTTCCTCGTTGATTTAATGATTGAAAGAGGTCCATTACATCATATGAGGTTTTTGAGTCGAGGTTACCTGTGGCTTCATCGGCTAAAAGCATTACAGGGTCGTTTACTAACGCACGTGCAATAGCAACGCGTTGCTGTTGTCCCCCAGATAGCTGATTTGGGGTATGATCAATCCTATCAATTAGATCGACCGCCTCAAGTGCAGCAATTGCCCGCTCCTTCCTTTCCTTTGATAAAACCTTTGAATTGTATAAAAGAGGTAACTCAACATTCTCAAGTGCTGATGTACGAGGCAAAAGGTTAAATGATTGGAATACAAATCCTATTTTTTGATTTCGCAATCTTGCAAGATCATTTTTCGATAGACTTGACATGCTCACTCCATCGAGGTAGTAGTTCCCTGCGGTTGGTTTGTCTAAACATCCAAGAATATTTAGAAGAGTTGATTTTCCCGAGCCGCTTGCTCCCATGATTGTTAAAAACTCCCCCTTTTTCAATTCGAACGATATTCCCCTTAATGCCCTTACGGTTTCGCTTCCAACGGCAAAGTCACGTTTCAAATTCTCTATTTTGATAATTGTCTCTTCCATTTTGACTTAGACATTAACGGTTACGATGATTTTTTTGTAGTTCGAGTCCGTTGTGGAGGTTTTGGCATAAATGGACTTCCACTCTGCGTTGATGAACTCTTTACAGCCTGAACCTTTTTTACAGCGGTAATTGCACTATCCCCTTCGTTTATTCCTTTCAAAATTTCAACTAACGCACCATCCTCAAGCCCTGTTTGAACCATTAGGGGCTTAATGGTTTTCCCTTTGAGAACCCAAAGAATTTTCATATTGCTTGGCTTTTTCCCAGTTTGTTCAGGATTATCTGTCATTCCGGTCATTCCATTTGGATTATTAGTTTGTACACCTATATCAGTAGGGGTACCATCGTGTTTTACCCCTTCTGGGCTTGGGAATTGCTCAATTTTGTAAGTTTTGGCAAGCTCTTCGGTAGGTTCAAATTGCAGTGCTTTTGGTGTTACTAGAAGCACATTTTTGGCTTCTTTTATTATTATTTCGATGCTTGCAGTCAACCCTGGCATTAATTTTAGATCATTGTTTGGAGCTTCGATGATTACAGTGTAAGTAACAACGTTAGAAGTTGTTGTGGGTTCCAAACGTATCTGGGTAACCTTGCCTGTAAAAGTATCACTAGGATATGCATCTACTGTAAAGTTAACTCGTTGATCAACCTTTACTTGTCCTATATCAGCCTCATCAACATTTGCTTCAACCTGCATTTTTGTGAGGTCCTTTGCAATTGAGAAAAGAGTAGGTGTGCTAAAACTAGCTGCAACAGTTTGACCTTCCTTTACAGCACAATTCAATATAACCCCATCAATTGGGGAGTAAATCATTGCGTATGATAAGTTTACTTCAACCTGTTCGAGGTTAGATTTAAGCTTATCAACACTAGTTTTAGCATTATTATATTGATACTGTGCTTCCTCGAAATCGGTTTCGCTAACCAGAGAACCCTCATAAAGTTTTTTAATTCTATTATAGTTTTGTTCTCTGTAGGTAAGCTCATTCTGAGCCGAGGCAAGGCTTGCCTTAGATTGTAATACCTGAGATCTTAATGTTGACTTATCAAGTTCGGCTAAAAGTTGACCCTTTTTTACCGTAGAATTATAGGTTACATAAATTTTATCGATAACCCCAGAAACCTGCGTTCCAACGTTCACCTGATCAATAGGCTCAACCTTTCCTGTTGCAGTGACTGTATTTACTATATCACCCCTTTTTACGCTGATGGTTTCAAGTTTAACAATTTCTTTTGTTCCACCCGTAAATAGTACAAGCATTACTATTGCTATAATCCCTATGATTAAGGCTAGTATTATTGTTTTTTTCTTTTTCATGACTATTAATTTTTCTATTGTTTTAATTTTCTAAAGTGTGATTGGTTTACCCATATAGAAGTCGAGTATTTTACGGTTTAGAATCGCCGTATATTTTGATTGTACAAGCTCTTTTTGCGCACTTAAAAGCGTGTTTTTTGCTTTAAGAAGGTCAACGGAGTTTAACATTCCAAGGTTAAACTGCTCTTCCGATATTTTATAGCTCTCCTTTGCGCTTGAATGCTGAGCTATAGCTGCATCGTAACGACTTTTCCCTGCAACAGTATTCTGATAAACAGTTTCAACTGTTTGAAGCAAGTTTTTCCTTGTTTCAAGTAGTGTAAGCTCTGCTTCTTGAAGGTTAATTTTCGATTTCTGAACTGTGGTTTTAGTAGAAAATCTATTAAAAATTGGAATGCTTAATGATAGTCCAACCCTTTGTATTTGGTTATTTGATAGTTGGGAGCTAAAGCTATTACTACTCAAACTTGAGAAGTCGGAAGAGTAGTTTGCACTTAAGCTCAATGTAGGTGCATAACCTGCTTGTGCCACTTTTACATTTATACTCGCTACGTCTCTATTAATTTCGCTACTTTTAATTTCAGGCATTATTGAAATGGAGGTGTTGAATGCATCGTTTATCGTTGGAAGAATCAAATAATCACCTTTATAATCAACCTCAGGGAATTTTATATTAAAGGTATCGGTAACAGAAATTTCAAGTAGTTGCTTTAGATTTGTGATATCCGATGTAAGCGTGTTTTTTGCAACTACTAATGAGTATGTGTCGCTAGCATATTGTGCTTCAAGTTGAACTAGATCAAATTTTGCTATCGAACCGGCCTTGAGTAGTTCTTTGGCTCTTTCAACTTGCTTTTGCGAAGAAATGACAACCTCATTTGCATAGTCAACCGACTCCTTAGCATATAGAACGTTGAGATATGCTTGAGTAATAGATAGTGCGATGTTATTCTTGGTAGTTTCAACATCAAGATTTGCCATATCAATGTCTAGCGAAGAAGCTGAAATTCTGTTTGATAACGAACCTCCATCGTATATTGTCATACTTGAGCTTAATGAAGCAGAAGTTGAATTAGCCAAGGTCCATGCATCCTTTGAACTTGAAGCAATGTTCTTAGAATTGGTCAGAGATTCGGATAACGAAGCGTTTAATGAAGGAAGTCGTTCTGATTTTGTTTTAAAATAATCAGTGCTTGAACTTTCAACAGCAAGCTTCTTTTTGCTCACTTGTATATTATGCTCTAATGCATAGTTTAGGCATTGGTTTAGGTCCCATTCTTTTTTTGCTTCTTGTGCATTAGTAGTTTTAGAAAAACCATTCAAGAACAGAATTACAGCGCAAAAACCTATTACTAAATATTTACTCATACTTTTAAAATTTTAAACAAATTTGGTATCAAGTAAATATCTATTCAAGCGAAATAGATTTAACTCATAATTTTATAGACCAAACCACGTAAATTCTGGATAACTGATTCTAAAGGTATTTTATAGGTATTCAGGGGTAGAAAATAAAAAAACTCTTCAGCCAAAGCCGAAGAGTTTATAAACAATCACTAACCTTAAATAAAATGCATAACAACTGATTGCTTTAAAAATTAATCTTGATCGTCATATGTTGCAAAAGGTTGAAACTCCCATATATCATCATAATAATATGAGCTTGATTTGCCTAAAAGAACGTAACCTTTATCATTTAACGTTAAACCAACTCCGCAAATTCTTGAACTTCCTTCGAAACCGGTTTTCTCTTTCCATAAATCAGTTGAAGGATCATATTCCCAAACTTTAGATATTAATCCGCTTACAATCTCCCCGGTGGCAACATAACCAAGGCCATTGATTACAAATGTTGCAGCATTTTCACGTGCGATCGAAACATAATCGTCGTCATAGCTATCGCTTGAATTATCAGCAATATCGCGTTTTTCTTCCCAAGCATCAGTGGTTGGGTCGTAAGCATAGAAATCTTCAACGATTTCCCCATTGTTTATTCCTCCAAAAACATATGCTTTTTCATCAATAACAAAAGCAGAAGCAAATTTTCTCTTGTTTCCTGGCAGGCTACTCTTTTTTGTCCAACTATCTGAAGTTGGATCGTATTCCCATAAATCTTTAAGGTGGGTGCCATCATATCCGCCTACAATGTATCCTTTGTTCCCAATTGAGAATGCGGTAGAACCATAACGAGCAGTTCCTGTAAAATCATTAAGTTGAGTCCATTTATTGGTAGTAGGATCATATTCCCAAAAATCTTTTAGCTTTTTATTACCATCAAAACCTAAACCATAGTAACCTTTTCCATTTATTGAGAATCCAACAGCATTAATTCTTCCAATGCACGCATTGGGTAAACTATCTATTAATGTCCACTGTTTATTTTCGGGGTTAAAAGACCAGGCATCTTTCAAGTATTCTCTTTCTTCGCCATCATAACCTCCAACTATATAAGCCTTTGAATCGATAACGAAAGATACAGCGTTACTGCGACCTCTTCCTTCGAAGGAAAATTTACAATCTACCCAGTTTCCAACTAAATCAGTTTCATCATCATTATTACACGATGTTACTGCAACTAGTATAAGTAGTAAATAAGAAGCAGATAGTAATCTCAACGCAAGTTTTCTCATATTCATTTGAATTAAAATGTTGTAAAATTTTATTTGTAAATGTAGAGATCACCTTATGCAATGAAGAAAGATAGTCGACAAAGGACCCTTTTTTATATACCAATGAGATAGATATCCGTTTTAGTTCAAATTACTTTCTGGCACAGATAATTAATGTATTATTTGACTTTTAGTCGATAAAATTGTTGACTTAATCGATTCCTTTTTTGATTTAGCGTGATCAACCCTTCTTTTGACCGTTAAATAAAAGCGAAATTAAATGGGAAGAATCGGTTTAGGACTCATAGCAATTACTCTTCTTTTACTTCTGGCTTCATGTCAGAGCGAAGATCAGACGTTAGGATCAAGTTTTGTCGATTCAAAAACGAGTATTGTATACGTGGATACGTTTACTGTTAGCACATCTACCTTTGTACACGACACCATTAAAACTTCCAATAAGAGTTTAGCGTTGGTAGGAAAGTTTATTGACAAAAAGAATATTGTTGGGAAAATAAATAGCCAAAGCTATATAATACTTAGGAATCAGGTTTCAGAGTTAAATGAATACGCACTTTACGATTCAATAGTATTATTACTAAAGCCATCGGGATACTACTATGGCGACACAACATCAACGTATACAATTCAGGCAAATAGGGTTACTCAAGACATTTTATTTAATAAGAATGATACTTACTTATATAATAATTCTCATTTTGATTTCGAACCAACTTCATTGGGAGAGTATTCGTTTAAGCCAAAACCTAACAAGAAGCAATTAATTCGAATAAAGCTAGAAGATGAGCTGGGACTTGATTTTATGAGAAAATTAAAATCAAGTACTAGTGCATTTGAAGAACTGGGAGGATTTTATAACTACTTTAAAGGAATTGTTTTAAGGTGTAGCAATGGGGAGTCAATTTTAGGGTACACTCTCGATTCCACAAGAATCAGCTTGTACTACCATTATGAAGGATCTGATAAGGTATATAACGTTAATTTTATTCCTACGCTTCCAAGTCGTCAATTTAATGAAATCACATCGGATAGGAGCGGAACAATAATTGAGAACATTTCAAAAACACCAATACCTTCATCGAAATTAAATAACTATGCTATTGTACAGGCAGGTATTGGACTTGTAACAAGAATTGATTTTCCAACTATTAAAAACCTTAGAGAGCAAAATAGATCCTTTGATGTAATCAAAGCAGAGCTTGTTATCCAACCCTCAACAATGATGGAGATAAACTACTTACCGAGTTCATTAAATCTTTATTTAACAAATAAGTTCAACGATTTAATTGGATATTTTACTGATGTGGATGGTACTACTATTCAGGATGGTTCGCTTTATATTGATTATATATACCGCGAAAATATTAGCTATACGTGGGAAATTACAAGTTTTATTAAAAACCAGATTAAAACGAATACCCCCTATAATGGATTACTTCTTCTTCCTGAAAATTATGATTATAGCTTTGACCATGTTATTATTAACGATCAAAAGTTATCGAATTATAGGACTTATTTAAAACTTTACCTCCTTTACTATGACTAGAACTAATAGATTTGTATTACTTATATTATTAATTTGTTCCTATTCTCTTGCCTATCCTCAAACGAGTAACAATTCACCTTATACTTATTTTGGTCTTGGGAATATAGAAACATCAATTGGTGGGAGAACATCGGGTATGGGGGGAGTTGGGATTGCCTTGAATTCAAGCGGATATATTAATCAGTTCAACCCTGCTTCGTATAGGGGCATCGACAGCCTATTCTTTTTATTCGATATAAATCTAAATGGTTACAAATCGTACCTTGAGTCCAAACAAAGCGAATACAATGTGGTGAGTGGAAATGTCAACAAA
>Ga0209099_1000940_pt1 | contig 32205 bp, 26 predicted proteins | sample AD_JPNHW2_MetaG_FD_184430 | JGI IMG/M metagenome (GOLD analysis project Ga0209099, IMG submission 184430) | Active sludge microbial communities of municipal wastewater-treating anaerobic digesters from Japan - AD_JPNHW2_MetaG (SPAdes) (version 2) | ecosystem: Engineered > Bioreactor > Anaerobic... | reverse complement strand
CCTCCTGTGATACATTGTGGCATCCGTGAAGCAGAAGGATCTTCATCCCGGATTGACCGGTAATAGCCTTTGCGACTTTCATGTCTGAAAGCTCCTCGCAGAAAATACAGCCTGCGCCCATGTTGCCTGCACGGACCGAAATGCCGGCTATGCTGCGCTGGGTCGCATCAGGCAGAGATGAGTAGTCCCTGTATGGTGAATACTGCTTCAGCCTGTACTTCCTTGCCATGTAGCCGAATGTTGAATGGCCCGAGTAAAGGATGGTCCTGTTGTTGTCCTGCGCCAGCGTCTCTTTATATTTTATTTCAAGCTGGCTCAGCCTTATCCTGTAGAACCCTGTATTAGAGTTATAGTAATCAAAATCTGCAGGGTCCTTTGCGCACATGCTTTTCAGTATTTCATTAATCACCAGCGCGTCAATTTCAAAGTCGAGCCAGATATGCGGGTCAATACCCGCAGGGGGGATCTCATTCATTTCACCTGACTCATCTATCCTTGAATCCGGCTTAACCGATATTATACGTTTGCCTGCCACGTCAGACGCATTGATAATGATCATCCCGGATGTATCGATGGATTTGAGAACGTCGTTTATCCAGGGTTCAAGCCCGCTGCCGTTGTAGATCAGGATGTCGCAGCCGGAAATCTTTCTGATATCCGCCTTTACAGGTTTATACCTGTGGGGGTCGGTTCCCGGAGGTATCACCATCACGGCCTCTGCGTGTTCACCGCCGATATTCTTCGCAAAATCATAGTACGGGAAGATAGTGGCAGCCACCCTGAGCTTATCGCCTGAACCGGGCTTTCCGCAGCCCGCTGCTGAAAAAACCAGGAGCAGCAGACAGATAATCTTTTTCACATAAACCCCGTTTACGACACCTGTTGAGCCGGCTATATTCATCTTCTCTTCTCCGGGACTGTAATCCTGAACAATGTTGTATTCTCTACTAAAACATCAATCCTGCCCTTGTGCTGCATGGCAAGGCCGTTGACAAGCTGCAGCCCCAGGCCAGCAGCTTTCTTTATATCAAAGTTATCCGGCAGGCCTGTGCCGTTATCCTCGACCTCAATAATAATATTCATCTCGTCGCTGCTGAGCCTCACCTCTATCCGCCCGTCTGCGGAACCGGCCTTTGCGTATTTGCAGGCATTTGTCACGAGCTCGTTAAGTATGAGCCCCATTGATGTGGCAACACGCACATCAGCCTCGATACTTGCGCATTTAGTTGATATCCGCATCCCGCTGTTCCTCACAAGCGTGAGGTCGAGCGATCTTGTGATATTTTCCAGGTACCTGTCAAGCTGCACGACCTTTGCGTTTCCGGAAACATACAGGAGAGAATAAAGCTCGGAGAGCGTAAAGACCCTGTTCCTTATGCTCTCAAGAGACTTCACGGCAGGACTTCCCTTAAGGCTGTCGCATTCTATGTTGATTATACCCGTGATAATGTTCATCGTATTCTTGACCCGGTGCTGCAGCTCCACGTAGAGAGTCCTGTTCTCTTCAATCGCGGCAGTCCTTGCGGCCTCAGCCTTTTTCATGTCAGTTATGTCTGTGATTACGCCGACAATTCCCTCTGCCTGGTTTTCAGGGCCGACGAACGTTGACTTGCTGAACATTACATCGCGGTATTCACCGTACCCTGTTTTCATCTTACCTTCGTAATACTGGTTGCCTGTTAAAGCCAGGAGTTCACGGTCTGTTTCATCGTATTTTCTTGCAAGCTCGTATTCGAAGAGCTGGAAAACAGTTTTGCCGGTAATTTCATCACGTTTTTTCCCGGTCAGTTCCTCAAATGCCCTGTTGCAGCCCATATATTTAAGTTCAGAGTCTTTATAGAATACGGGGTTCGGTATTGTTTCGATCAGTGATTCAATGAACCTGTGCTGTCTCTTGCGGGTAGCCTCATCTTTCCGCCGCTTTGTTATATCCATGACAAAACCAAGACAGCGGTTATCTGACAATGCCACTGTTTCAACGGACCAGTAGCGGACAGCTCCGTCCCCGCGCAGTACGGGAAACTCGCCGCTTGTCCTGTCGCGCCTTACGGTGTCCAGGAAAACGTCAAGCCCCGCGCTTTCAGTCCCCGGGGGAACAAGCTCTTTCAGGTTTTTTCCTATAAGTTCCTGCTCGGTGAATCCCGCGATAGCAGAGGCTGCCGGGTTTAGCTCGAGGAACCTGCCGCTGTCATCCGTAATGAACACGCCGTATGGCGCGTTCTTCACATACTCCATGTACCTTTCCCTGCTGCGCCGCAGGCTGCTCTTCATGTGATTCTTTTCGGATTCATCCGTGAAGAATACTGCCATGTTTCCCGGCGATATGCCGAAGGCGCAGATATCGAATACAAAATTCCTGCTGCCGTTATTGTAAATTAAGCTCTCCTGCTGATACACTCCCCCCTCAAGTGCGACCATTTTGTATATCGACGGGATCTTGCTTCCCTCAAGGTCTGGAAACGCATCTTTAATCTCACTGCCCACCAGTTCTTTCAGGTTTTTTGTGCTTATAGATTCCGCCGCGGGATTATGCCCGGTAAGAATAAGTCTGCCGCTCTCATCTACCCTGTAAAGGATACATCCGAACGGCGCGTTCTTCATTATGGCCTGGGTGTAGAGCAATGATTCATGCAGCTCCAGGTTCGCGGCCTCGAATTTTCTGTTAAGCGCTTCCAGTTCGGCGCGCGAAGAGTTCAGCTCATTCCTCTGGCGGATGATATCCATCCTTGCCTCGTACAGCCTGAACGCCATGCTGATTGACGCCAGGAGGACAGTGTCACCGCTATCCTTTACCACGTAGCCGTACGATGATATCCTTCCGGTTTTATCAACAATCTCTTTATCTGTATAACTGGAAAGGAAGAGTATAGGCACATCCTTCCGGGCAAGTATGATTTCAGCGGCCTCGGTGCCGTCCATGCCCTCGCCCAGGTCTATGTCCATGAGGATCAGGTCCACATGTGTGCCTGATAACGATATTTCAACTGCCTCTTCACCGGAGGAAGCTGTTACGACCCTGTACCCGTTCTCCGAAATAAACTGCGAACGGGCAAACATTGTGATTGCCTGGTCATCAACAAGCAGGATAGTTTTTAAATCAGTCATGCATACACCAGACCGGATACTGTAAATTTAAATTTATATTTTTAAAAAAAGTTTAAATACACTAATCCATTACCGGGTAATTTACCCGTAGATACATTGTTCCGGAACAGGCTTCACAATTCCCCGGATGACGCCTGGCGGAAATAATTACATTTAAGATATCATTAATTATTCCTGAAAACATATATTATCAGTTTTATTTCAGTGATTTCCGCTGAATTTTGTATTGTCACGATACCCCGTTGTTCACCGGAACCTGCTCTATTAAAGATGTCAAAACCCGGAGTTAACAAAAGCAGGGAGCACACCCTGTTTCTTGCACAGTTTAAACTCTATGTCAAGAATAATCCGGAGTAATAGCCGCGTGCAACGGGGCTTCAGATTTCGGACAGATATTCCGATATATGATTAATAGGTTCACAAAAATATGATTGACATTCCGGAAATATGAATGATAAAATAAACAGGGTTCAGCCATGTCAAAATTCAGGAGTCTACAGGTGCAAAAATTTTATGTGGTAATCACAGCTCTTCTTTTCCTGCATATACCCGTTAAAGCAATAACCGCTCCTGTCAATATTATTGATGATAACTTCAGCACTATCTCAATCGGGAAAACAATGGAATACCTGGAGGACAGGGCCGGCTCCATGACCCTGGAGGATGCACAGAAAAGCACCGCATGGAAGCTCAACACGGAGAAAGGAATTAACCTGGGATTCCCGAAATCCGCATACTGGTTCAGGTTCACATCAGAGAACAGCCTGGCCAGTACCGAATCATGGTATTTTGAGATTTCATACCCCATGCTCGATTCACTGAAGCTGTACGCTCCGGACGATAACGGCTTATACAGCATGATCGAAACAGGGGACCACCTCCCCTTCATCAAACGAGATGTAGACAACACCGGTTTTGTTTTTCACTTTGTAGACTCTCCCGGCGTTAAGACCTACTATTTCAGGATCCAGACAACCAGCGCCATAAACTTTGTTCCGGTTATGATGTCGCAGAAAGCCTTTTTTAAAAAGCTCAACACAGAACAGCCCATACTATGGATCTACTACGGCCTGATGATCGTAATGGCTATCTATAATTTTCTAATCTTCCTTTCGACAAGGGACAAGGATTATGTACTATATGTATTATTCATTGTATCATATATACTTATGCAGATGACTCTCAACGGCCACGCGTTCCAGTACCTGTGGCCCAATTCTATCTGGTGGGCAAATAATTCCCTTCCATTCTTCATCTGCTCCTCGCTGTTTTTTGTCGGTCTTTTCATAATTAGCGCTCTTGAAGCAAGAACAGCTTTTCCCGGACTCTTCAGGGTCATGCTGCTGCTCGTAGTTCTGCCTGCACTGGTTATATCAATACTGAGCCTTCTGATCAAATATACGATTGCAATAAAAATCGCCACAGCTTTTATCGCTATAGGTGCCGTTACCTGGTACATAGGTATTATCTATGCGATGATCAAAGGCTCCAGGCCTGCACGGTTTCACGTCCTGGGATTTTCAGGCCTCATCCTGGGAATAGTTCTTTTTGTGCTGAAAACATTCGATATACTCCCGCTCATGTTCGCCACACAATGGAGCCTTCAGATCGGCTCATCACTTGTTGTCGTACTGCTCTCTCTCGGACTTGCGGATAAAATCAACAACATGCAGTTCAAGCTGAAGAAGCTTCTTGAAAAACAGAAAAAAGACGAGGAGTACATAAGGGAGAGGGCTGAAACCCTTGAAGGAATTGTATACACGGCCAATTCTCTTACAGAGGAATTCCTGAAGATTGGCGATGAGCTGAATGGAATAGCCGGAATGTTCAACAAGGTTTCGATGGAGCAGGCATCATCGAGCAGCGAAATGTCGGCAACATTTGAAGAGCTTGTCGCAGCCACCGACAACATCTATGATTCAAACCTGAACCAGAAAGAGGAGGGCCGTAAATCCAAGGAGCTGGTCGGAACCCTATCCGACGCACAGCAGAGCATGATAAAAGAGAGCGTGCAGGTGCAGAAGAACATCGGCAGCATACTGGAATCAACACGCGAGACTGAGAACAATATCCAGATGATGACCGAAAAGATGGGCGTCATAAATACCGGCGGGCGGGAGATTGTCCAGTTTGTATCGATGATCGATGACATATCAGACCGCATAAACCTCCTTTCACTTAACGCCGCGATCGAGGCAGCCCGCGCAGGGGATGCAGGACGGGGATTCGCCGTTGTAGCCGACGAAATCGGGAAACTGGCGCAGGCAACAAGCGACAACTCCAAACAGATCGGTAACCAGGTCTCAAAGATCATAAGCGATATCGAAGAGGGTGCCAGCATCATGGGCAACACCAGGGCATCCACAGACATAGTGTTCAATATGATCGGCACCATTCAAAGCAACATTGAGGCAGTCAGGAAAATCATGGTAAGCCAGAACACCGCGCTGGAGATGGTCATCAAGCAGAGCGATATAATCGAAAAGATGTCCGGCGAGATTGTAAACTCCACCACTGAACAGAAAACTTCAATGGCTGAAACCATGAAAACAGTTGAAAGGCTTTCAGAAATGGCGCAGGAGATAGCCGGGGCAAATGAGAAGATAATGACCTTCATCCAGCTGATAAATAACAAAGCGAAAGAACTCCAGAGGGTAGTGGATATGGATGCCTGACCTTAAGCGGGTCACTCTTCAGTCAAAGGCTCACTTCTACTTTTTGACCCCCCTTCCCCCTTGTCTGTCGATTAAGGGGGCGGGAAAATACAGACATAGAACTATCTTTAATGAAATCTTTAATTCTTCCAGGAACCCGGGAAAAAAAGATCACCACGTCGACCTCTGGTCGCCTCGCAATGACGTTTACTTTTCAGTCAACCGCTTCTTTGTTTTAACCGCTTTCTTCGCCTTTGAAAAATACGGCAGAATAATCCCGGCAAGTTTTTCCGCATTCAGGCCGTAATCATCGAACAGCTCGGATGATGTACCGTGCGTGATGAAACAGTCAGGGAACCCGGCCAGCACTATTTTTTTAACACATAGTGCAGGATCAATATGGGAGTATATGTACTCGCCAAGCCCGCCGCTTACGAATGCGTTCTCAATAGTGATAAACTTTCTGCATCCGTTTATGACTCTCTCTATCCCCTTCACATCAAGGGGCTTGATCGAAAGAACATTCACCACTGTAGAACTTATATTATGTTGTTTTAGAAGAGCCGCAAGTTCAGAAGCATTCTGCACCATGTCCCCTGCCGCCAGTATTGCCAGGTCAGTTCCCCTTGAGAGCACTTTGATCTTTCCCGGAACAAACTCCCCGTGCGCCGAAACATCAAGCCGTTCACTCGCTGCAGTACCCCTGGGGTAGCGTATGGCCACGGGGCCGCTGTCATGCTTCCACGCGTAGTATATCATGTCGCGCAGCTCGGCGCCGTTTGAGGGCGCGAAGAACTGGAAGTTCGGGATATTGCGTATCATGGATATATCAAAGAGCCCGTGATGGGTCTCGCCGTCCTCGCCCACTATGCCTGCTCGGTCAATCAGGAAACGTACAGGCAGGTTCATAAGCGCGGTGTCATGTATCACCTGGTCAAGCGCGCGCTGCATAAACGTGGAGTATATTGCGATAAAAGGCCGGGCGCCTGTGGATGCAAGTGCCGCCGAAAAGGTTACTGCGTGCTGTTCGGCGATTCCCACATCAAAAATCCGTTTTGGAGCGACCTTCTCAAATTCGGCAAGGCCTGTCCCCTCTTTCATCGCGGCAGTCACTGCTACAACTGACCTGTCTTTTTTAGCGATCGCGGCAAGGGTCCGCCCTGCCACAGAGGAGTAGTTCTCGCCCGAGGCTTTAAGCGACCTCTCGCCGGTACATCTTTCAAACGGGCCTGTACCGTGAAATGTGCATGGGTCGAATTCAGCCGGCTGGAAACCCTTCCCCTTTTTTGTCAGCACATGGACAATCTTGGGGCCGGAATTAATCCTCTTTACCCTGTCGAGTATGTCGACCAGCTTAGCGATGTTGTGGCCGTCAACAGGACCAAAGTACCTGATACCCAGGTTTTCGAATAACTGCCCTGGTATCAGGAATCCTTTTGTTGTGCTTATAATCCTGTATATAAAACGGTAGATAAAATCACCTACAACCGGTATCGACTGCACAACCTCCATCGACTTCTTCCTGAACCTGTTGTAAAAACTTCCGGAAATCATCTCTGTAAGGTATGTTGATATGGCTCCCACGTTCTGGGATATTGAGTGTTCGTTGTCGTTAAGAATTATGATTACATCGTTGCCTATGTGTCCAATGTGGTTAAGCGCCTCGAATGCCATTCCCCCGGTGAGCGACCCGTCACCGATAACCGCCACGACCTTATAGTTTTTCCCGGCCAGGTCACGTCCCACGGCCTCGCCAACCGCAAGGGAAATGCTTGTGCTGCTGTGTCCCACGTCGTATGGGTCATAGGGGGATTCGCTGCGTTTGGGGAACCCGCTGATCCCCCCTTTTCTGCGGATTGCGCGGAAATCCTCGCGCCTGCCGGTTACTATCTTGTGCGCATAGGCCTGGTGACCAACGTCCCAGATTATCTTGTCAACCGGGGTGTTGAACACATGGTGAAGGGCCAGGGTCAGTTCGACCACGCCCAGGGAGGATGCAAGGTGTCCGCCGTTCACGGAGATAACATCGAGCATGTAACCGCGCACCTCCTCCGACAGAAGGGTCATCTCTTCAACTGAAAGTTTTTTCAGGTCCGCGGGGCTGTTGATTTTTTCCAGGATCATTTCAGGTATACCTTGCTATTACACAATCGGAAACCCGATCCAAAATGTCAATTTTTTGTTTATGGAATTCTGTGATTATTTGGGCATATCAGGGAGTTTGACACTCGAAAATATCGCTCAGAAAGAAGCTCCCCTCCGGTCACAATCAACACATGCCCCCTCCATGCCTGACAGGAATTATTAAAAGCTTTACTGCTCATAAGCTTCTTTTGGAACATTGTAAAATTTTTTTTATATCTTCTGCCTGCCCTGATGAGAGTCTCTTTTTTAAGTCTTATATAATACGGGAATGTCCTGTATCCAAGGAAGGATATGCCATCACGAGTAGTACGTATACAGGCTTTATTGAGGTGTATTTTCATGCGGTATTGTTCACAGAAAATTTCTATCTCATGTATATACCGGTTAAGCTGGTTTTTATCATCTCCGAATATTACAAAATCATCAACGTAACGCATGTAATTCCTGATTTTCAGTTTTTGTAAAATATAGTGATCAAGCGGCGTAAGGTAAATATTGGCAAAATATTGTGAGGTTAGATTGCCTATGGGGAGCCCTTTTTTCCTTTTAACAGGATCGAACAGATCATCGCCCTCAAAGTAAAAAAAGGGGCAATCCTGTTCGTTTGAATTGTCAATAATGAGATCAATAAGGGTAAGGGTTTTATTGCACTTGATTTTTTTGCGAATAAGCTCTTTAAGAATTAAATGATCGATTGAAGGGAAATACTTCTGAATATCGAATTTTACATAGTATTTATTCTGTTTAAGATAGCTCTGACACAGCAGTACCGCTCTATGCGTATCTTTGCCCGCACGGTTGGCAAAGCTTGTATCAACAAAAGTTTTTTCAAACAATGGCATGATAATATTGCATATGGCGTGGTGAACCACCCTGTCCCTGAACGGGGCAGCACTTATTTTGCGGAGCTTTTTATCGTAAATGTAAAATTCCCTGTATTCACCGGGCTGGTATTGCCCTGATACAAGTTCATGTCGTATCGCGGCGATGTTATCAATGAGGTTCCTGTTAAAACTGATAATATCAGGCCTGTGCCGCTTGTTTCTTGAGGCTCTGTACGCGGCATCTATGAGGTTTTCCGTGGAGATTATCGCGTCAAAAAGGCTGCCGTAGCGTTTCATTCTATAAAAAGACCCTGCCCATCCCGTCCGGTTTCCCTACCAGGGTACGGCAGGGTAAATATATTTATCTTCGCATAATGCGAAGAAAGGTATACGGGTTCATGTACCAACTCGCGTCCATGAACCCGTGAGCGCATGGCATCTCCGGAAGGTATTATAGAAAACGGAGCGGGCAATGCGAAAACCGTTGTTGTTGTTACGGTTATTCGCCCTGTTTTTGTTGCGATTGGCGGACCGCAGATTGTTACCGTTATTGTTCCAGGAGCCGCCGCGCAAAACGTTCCATTTTTTACCGGTATTCCTCTCAACCGGCGGATTTGATATACCCGCCGAGCATTGAGCCAATTTCGTCACAGCGTTCAACAGCATACGCAAAGCTGTTTTTCGCAATGAGTTTCGCATCGTAACTTATTTTAACAAGCAGTTTCACTTCGTCAAATTTTACCGAAAGCATATAAAGTTCACGTCTGTTCGGTTTTGAGTATTGCAGATTATTGAGCATAATCACAAATTCGAGCATTGTATTTTCAATACGCTGCCCCACTGAAAACCGTTTTGACTTTGGAAAGCCGTCTGTTTTATTAAACAGCCAGAGCATAAAATCATAAGATTTCTGATATAATTTTAATTCTGACATAGTTTACCTGTATAAGGTTCTTTTTCTTTAAAAAGAAAAAGAACCAAAAAGAAAATTCCAGTAATCCGGTTGGCCAGCAGCCCAGCAGACCCGTTAATAAACGGAGCGGGCAACGCGAAAACCGACGACGTAGTAACGGATAATCGCCCCGTAGTTGCGAAAGGCGGACCGCAGACTGTAACCGTTATTGAACCAGGAGCCGCCGCGCAAAACGCGATACTCGCCGCCATCAGCGCCTTCCGGGTCTTTTGCAGGACTTTTGCTATAGTAATCACTATCATACCAGTCCCAGCACCACTCCCATACATCGCCATGCATGTCGTACAGACCCCAGGCATTGGGCTTAAAACTGCCTACTACCGTTGTTTTTTCCCTGTATGTTCCCTTACCGCTATTATAAGGGCAATTACCGTCAAAATTTGCCATGGAACTGTCAAGTTTATAGCCGTAACAAAATGCAGTTGTTGTTCCTGCCCTGCAGGCGTATTCCCATTCAGCCTCTGTGGGGAGCCTGAATCCGTTGCCACCTGCAATTGTTACTGTCCATTTTATATTATCATTTTTATTTGTATTGCCGGGATCTTTCCGGTTTTTATCTACATTGTAATAAAGTTTTAAACCATACTTTTCGCTCATTTTATTACAGTACTCCACAACATCATACCAGCTCACATCTTCTACAGGAAGATTATCCCCTTTAAAACTGGAAGGGTTCGTACCCATTACATCCTCATACTGCTTCTGAGTTACCTCGTATTTACCTATCCAGAAAGGAGAAACAGTTACAGTATGCTGCTTTTCATCAGTTCCCCTTTCTGCCTCGCTTTCGGGACTACCCATTGTAAATGTGCCATCTGTCACCAGCACAAATTCCATATGGCCAAATGTAGCTGTTTTACCTGTCTTATAATCCCCTTTTTTCTTTAAATCAGCAATATACTGCTGCTGTTTCTTCTGCTCCTCTGCCTGCAGCCTTTGCTGTTCGGCTTCTTTTTCATTCTTTATTTCTTCCTGTATTTTCGCATATAGTTCCGGCTCAGTATCGCTGTTAATCCGGTCAACTTCAAGGACCTTTGCCATTGCATTATATTTTTTAACTGCCGCTAATGTGACAAATTTCATCATGCCGCCAGTCATGTATTTACGGGCTTCTTTGAGCATACTTTTAGCATCAGAGGTCTTATCGTCAAAGTTATATATCTGCGCCCTGTCTGTATATGACTTCACCTTGAATACAAGATAGTTTTGGCCTGTCTTCTGCGTAGCCTCAAGTTTGGTATTGTACCTGGCCTCGATTGAACCCTTTGCTTCGCTTTTTATTTTACCGGCTGCCTCAAGTGCTTTTCTGTACTCGGCATAACCCTTATCAAAGCTGTAATCTCCACAGGCGGAATCACCCAGCTTTTCGTGCAGGCCGCATATTGCAACATAGCATGAATCGACAGTGCCGTATATTGCAGATTCAAGCTTCTTCACATTTTCTCCGTAAAACTCCGGCGGTATCTCCTTCTTCATCTCCTCTTTAAGGTCATTATATTTGCCTATTATTTTATTTAAGGATGACTCATCGGCCTCGCTTTCGGATTTAAACTTTGCGTCGATGTTCTCCATCTCCGGCTTGTACATCATGGCATAGGCGGTATCGCCCCGTTTAACAACCTCATCCCTGAAATTTTTTATCTTTTCCCTGTTTTCATCGGTCAGCTTTGTATCAAGCTTTTTCACTACAAGGGTGTACTTCTCTATGGCATCCTCATATTCCTTTTCAGCGAAAGATGTATCCCCCTCTTTCAGGTGCTTCTTTGCGATCTCGATTATGCTCTGAACAGTAGTATCATCTGATTCAAACTGCAGGACCTGAATGTTAAATTTCTCGGAGCCGGATATTTTTATAGTCTTTATATCCACACTGGAATTAAAATCAGTTGGAGCCTTTGAAATATCAATTTTGTATTTCGGATTTATCAGCTATTTAGCGGCTTCCTCTGCAAACCAGTCTGTCTGGCTTTCCTTAAAAGTCTGGCTAACCCTCGATGTAATGCCCATTTCAAGGGTCTTACGGTTCCTGTCCACGCGCTGTACGGATATGGTGATATTCCCGCCGTCAATACTCACCTCGCCGTGTATAATCACGTCGGCATTGATCCCTTCCGCTATCTGGCTAATGCAGCTTTCATCGTCGCAGCCCGATACCATGATCTTTTTAGCCTGGTCATACATTGCTATTACAGTATCGTCATCAAGTATGTTGTACTCATCGCCGCTTATGTCCATGATAGTACTGAGCATCTTTCCCCTTATACGTTCAAGGAGCTGCTTCTTTACACCCTCGCCTGCAAGGTTTTTAATATACATTTTTTTCTGCTTCTGCGGGGCATTTTCATCTTTTCCGGCCATTACCGCAGCAGAACTAAAAAGAATTAATCCCGCGATAAGAATTAAAGTTATGTTCCGCAGGGGCAGGGTAGTTGCGTTATAAATTTTTAGTATGGTAACGTTTTTTTTACCTGTCATTATATAATCTCCTATTTTACACCGCAGAGCTGTTTTATCTTTTTGATATTTGATTCATTGTAACCTTCGAACCTGCCGAGTATTTTGTACTGCTTATCTATAATAAATGTCACGGGATATTTCCTTACATTATATAATTTCTGTATATTGCCGAAGGGATCAATGTAGGCGTTTTCAGCCACGCCAAGGGATTCGGCACTGAGACCTGCTACATCTGCAGTCTCGGCGTATATGCACATGAGCGATATGCTGCCGCCGGACGATACGGAAATACTTTTAAGTTCGGGGAGTTCCTTTCTACATGGAATGCAGTTTACAGAGGTGAAATTGACAAGCAGTGTTGAATCGGCAGGCATGGAGTCAAGCATCTTATAAAATATAAAGCGTTCACCTTGAATATTGTAAACAGCGAAATTTTCAGCTGTTGTATCGGCCTGTATTATACCAACAGAAAACAGAACGAGCATAACAGCAGGAAGGACCCTTAATACATGTAAGCGTTTCATTGTACACCTTCGGGTTAAAAATTATTTCCGGGCAGATACTTAATGAGTTATTAGTGTAAACCTGATGAAAGGAATAACGAAAAGTCAAGGAAAATTAAAACCTGTCAGTTAGATTGAAGAGGACACGGGAAGTGAGGAGTATCATCTGTTCGGGAAGGTATTTGATTGTAAATTGCAGAAGCCCGTTTCATACAACACTGCTTTGCAGAAAGGTTTTCCTTACTGAACGGATATTATATTTAAAAAGCGGGTAAGGCGTGCAACCCCTTAAAAATCTCCTGCATCTTATAGTCGTCTTATAGTCGTCTTATAGTCGTCCTATAGTCGTCTTATAATCGTCCTATAGTCGTCCTTCACAAACCGCAGAAAATTTGAAAATTCGGCTCTTTCCGGATTGTTGGGGAAACCAGCAACATAGCTGATTTCTCCCTGTCCCCCAAAGGGGGCACGTAAATGGAAACAATTAGTGATTCAAGGAACAAGAATAAATAAATGATTTTTTATATTACCGGGTTGCCAATAAATGTTTTAAATACCAGGGAACCTGTTTAGAAATGGTTTAAAGAATATTTATCATTTGAATAATTCCGGACACGTGCCCCATCCGGGGGACAGGGGGCTGGAGAATGCCGGCATTGAGTTGTCTTTAATGAAATCAGTAATTCTCCCGGCAATCCGGAAAGAGTGATATTTTTAATATCAGACAGATACCCGTGAACCTCGCCGCACTGCTCCATTTTAATTTCCGCTGTCATGAAATTAATTTGACACTTACCGTTTAATTTATAGAGTTTAAGTTCTTCAGTAACCTTCACTGAAAGACTTCTGCAAATAAACGGGGTGCTGCATTTCAATGAGGAGAATCGAAACTGACATAATTGTAATCGGCGGCGGTGCAACGGGTGCTGGTATTACCCGGGACGTTTCAATGCGCAACCTCCGCTGTGTTCTGATCGAAAAAAACGACCTCGCATCCGGAACCACCGGAAGGAACCACGGCCTGCTCCACTCCGGCGCGCGCTACGCTGTCAAGGACCTTGAATCAGCACGTGAATGCATCAGGGAAAACCGGATACTTAAAAAAATAGCACTCCACTGCGTTGAGGATACTGGCGGGCTCTTCGTTACACTGCCCGAAGACGATCCCATGTACCACAGGGACCTCATCGAGGGGTGCAGGTTCGCGGGGATACAGGCAAAGGAAATCCCTGTGCGCAGGGCCCTGCAGATCGAACCGAACCTGAACCCGGCCATACTTTCAGCGCTCCATGTACCTGACGGCACAATAGATCCATTCAGGCTGACATCGGCGAACGCACTCGACGCCTCTGAACGCGGCGCGATCATACTTACACATACGCGCGTTACCGAAATCCTGCGTTCAGGCACAAAAGTCGAAGGTGTACGCTGCATCGACAGCAAGGGCGAACAGCTTGACATATACGGGCAGCTTGTGATCAACGCTTCAGGGGTCTGGGGACAGGAGATATGTGCGCTTGCCGGCATTGAACTGACGATGTTCCCGTCAAAGGGCTCAATGCTGATAATAGACTACAGGATCAACAGCGTCGTTGTGAACAGGTGCAGGCCGCCTGCGGATGGAGACATCATTGTTCCGGGCGACACAGTCTCACTCATAGGCACAACCTCACTGGAGGTGCCGTACGATAAAATTCATGACAACAACGTAACCGACGAAGAGATAGAGGTGCTCCTCTCCGACGGCGAGAAGCTCATACCCAATGTATCAAAGACAAGGGCGCTGCGTGCATACTGCGGGGTACGTCCGCTCATCGCGGTTTCCGGAGAGAGCACCGGCCGGAACATAAGCCGCGGGATTGCGCTTATTGACCATAGTGAACGCGACGGTCTTGACGGTCTTATCACTATCGCCGGCGGCAAGCTCATGACCTACAGGCTCATGGCCGAAAAGGCGACGGACCTGGCATGCAGAAAAATCGGCGTTAACAGGAAATGCACAACCCACAAGGTACCTCTCCCGGGATCGGAAAAGGGGATCAGCCGCAAAAAACGTATTAAGGAATTCAGCGGCATACCGGACTCTGTAGTGGGCTCGACATTCTACAGGCACGGCCAGCGCCTGCAGAGTATAATGACCAAAGAGAAACGCAACTACAGGCTCATCTGTGAATGCGAAATGGTAACAGAGGGCGAAATTGAGTACGCCATAAAAAACCTGAACGTAAAGGACCTTGTTGACCTGCGCAGGCGCACACGCATAGGCATGGGTCCCTGCCAGGGTGAACTCTGCGCGTACAGGGGGTCCGGCCTTCTGCAGGAGTACGGCGGTGCTTCGCCCGAGGAATCGGTCGAACTCCTTCACGACTTCCTGGAAGAGCGCTGGAAGGGTGTACGGCCGGTACTCTGGGGCGACGGGCTCAGGGAGTCGGAATTCACCTACTGGATATACCAGGGGCTCTTTGGAATCGCAAGGCCGGTTAAAACTAAAAAGAAAAGGACAGACAACAAGTGAAATATGATGTTTTGATCATAGGCGGCGGGCTCGCCGGTCTTACCTGCGGGATAAGGTGTGCCGAAAAAGGACTCCGTACTGCCATAATTTCAGGCGGCATGAACTCGCTCCATTTCTCCTCTGGATCCATAGACCTTGCGGGTTATGATGAAGATGGCGAGGTTGTGAAAAAACCCTTTGACCAGGTGAAAAAAATATGCAGGACGCGCATGGACCATCCCTACGCAAAGGCCGGGCTGCCTGTGATAAAGAAGTCCATGGACTTCTTCATTGATAAAACATCCAGTGCCGGTCTTACCCTGAACCATAACGCGGACATGAACCACTTCCACATAACAGGACTCGGCATGCTTAAGCCCGCGTACCTTTCGCAGGAGAGCGTCTTCAGCCCCCGGGGACTTGAAGTTGTAAATTCAAGGGAAAAGATCGCGGTAATGAACTTCAAGGGATTCCGCGACTACTACCCGGAACAGACAGCGGCATATTTAAAGAAAAACCGCATCTTCGCAGACAGGGAGATCGTGCTGGGAGAGGTATCGCTCCCCTGGTACATGAACACGCAGAAGAACCTGAACGAATTCAGGTCAACAGACCTTGCAAGAATCTTCGAGACTGAAAAATACCTTCCCCGTATAGCCGAGGAGATACGCAGGGCAGCCGGCGACGCCACAACTGTTTCGCTCCCGGCCTTCCTCGGAATAAACAATTACCGGGCCATACGCAAACGCCTCGAGGAGATGACGGGTAAATTCATTTACGAGATACCCACGCTCCCCCCCTCAATACTCGGCCTGCGCATAGACCATGCGCTAAAGGATTCCTTCATAGGCCACGGCGGAGAATTCATTGCAGGCGAACGCGCGGAGTCAGGGCCTTCGGACTCAGGCATGCTTGAATACATAAACACCAGGAATACGGGCAGGGAACCCGTGAGCGCGAAGTTCTATGTACTTGCAACTGGAAGCTTTTTCAGCGGCGGACTGACATCTGACTCGCAGAAAATAATGGAGCCTGTATTCAACTTCAAGGTCAATGCGGACGGCAAAAGGAGTAAATGGTACAGCTGGTTCTTCTTCGATGCTAAGAGCCATCCATTCCTTTCATACGGAGTTGAGACTGACAAAAATTTCAACCCGGTGAATGACAGGGGCAGAACCGTAGAAAATGTTTTCTGCGCAGGCGCAGTACTTTCAGGCTACGACCCTGTACGCGAAGGATGCGGAGGCGGGGTCGCCATTTCATCGGGATTTGCATGCGCCGAAAAAATAACCGGGGAACTGAAAAAATGATTAAACTTGAAAATATAAGCTTTGACCATTGCATCAAGTGCACTGTTTGCACCATATACTGCCCCGTGTCCCAGGCCACTCACCTATTCCCCGGACCCAAGCAGTCAGGGCCCGATTCCGAACGCCTCAGGATCAAAAACCCCGAACTGGTCGACGCATCGCTCAAGTACTGCACAAACTGCAAACGATGCGAGATTGCATGCCCGTCAGATGTAAAAATTGCCGAGATCATACAGAACGCCAAGTGGAACTACCTGAAGATAAACTGGTTCAGGCCGCGCGACTGGTTCATGAGCCGCACGGACTTTGTAGGGAGCATTGCCACACGCATGAGTTTCATAACAAACTTTGTCCTTAAACTCAGGGCGGTACGCGTCTTAATGTACCTGCTGCTGCGCATACCTTACAGGCGTACATTCCCGTCATATGAAAGTTCAGCTTTTGAAAACGTGTTCAGGAAGGAGATCGCCCCGACACAGAAAGACTATGAAAAACGCGTGGTCTATTTCCATGGATGTTTTGTTAACTACAACAACCATGCCCTGGGCAAAGACTTTGTCAAAGTAATGAACGCCATGAATTACGGCGTTGAAATAATGAAAGAGAAATGCTGCGGCGTTCCTTTAATTGCAAACGGCTACCTTGAGAAGGCCAAAAAAAACGCCGCCTACAATATTAATTCGCTCCAGTCCGCGGAAGAGGGAAAACGTATAGTAGCCACATCTTCAAGCTGCGCATTCGCGCTGAAGTACGAATATTCAAGCTTTCTTGAACTTGACAACTCGAAGATTATCGAAAGAACAGACTACGCGACACGTTTTATCAGTGAGGAGTTCCTTTCCGGGAACATGCCGAAAATGAAGCGCCTGGGCATCAGGGCTGCATACCATTCCCCGTGCCACCTGGAAAGGATGGGCGGAGTAATGCACACTCTTAATGTCCTTAAAATGATTCCCGGGCTTGACCTTGTTGTCCTGAACTCCGAGTGCTGCGGCATTGCAGGGACTTACGGATTCAAAAACGAAAACTATGAAATATCACAGGCCGTAGGGAGCAGGCTCTTCGACATGATTCACAGTGCAGACCCGGAATTTGTTATAACTGACTGCGAAACATGCAAAATGCAGATCGAGATGAATACAAACTACAAGGTGCTTCACCCTGTAACCGTAATAGCCATGGCACTGAAAGAGAAATAGAACAGAATCATCCCCTTTAATAAAGGGGATGTCGCGATAGCGACAGGGGATTTTTGAATTTATGTTACAGAAGACTAACTGATAAACTTTCAGTTCCATTAAAAAATCCTCCTTGTATGTCGGCCACCTCCGACATACAAGGAGGTACTAGTGGTGGCGGGCGCATGGATGCGCAGGAGCCGGCCTTTAGTAAAGGAGGTTATATCAAACTTTATAATTCGTATGCAATTCTGAAGTTAGAAATATTCCGGAGCAGAAAATGAAATCACACACGACCTACTTTACATTCAACACTAAAGCCCGCAGGGAATACATAAACATAACCGGCCGCGTTGAGGAGGAGCTTGTGAAGAGCGGAATAAAAGAGGGGCTCTGCCTGGTGAATGCAATGCATATCACTGCAAGCGTGTTTATCAATGACAACGAACGGGGCCTCATGCAGGACTTTGACGATTTTCTTGAAAAGCTGGCTCCGCATGATCCCGTAAGCGCGTACAGGCATAATAATACCGGCGAGGACAACGGCGATGCGCATATCAAACGCAGCGTCATGGGACGCGAGGTTGTGGTGGCGGTCACCGCGGGGAGGCTTGACTTCGGTCCATGGGAGCAGATCTTCTACGGCGAGTTTGACGGGCTCAGACCCAAGAGGGTCCTTGTCAAGATTATCGGGGAATAAATAATGAAACTCGTTGACTGCCACTGCCATCTTGAGAGCCCCGAACTCCTGCAGAACATCGAGGCGGTGATTGAACAGGCTGCCGCTGCAGGCATTGCCAAACTCATAACATCATCGGTAACATCAGACGAGTGGAACATATCACGCTCCCTGTCAAAGCGTTTTGAACAGGTTGAATACAGTGCGGGAGTCCACCCGTGGTATGTAACCGAAAAGGACCTGTCAGTGATGGAGCTCCTGCATTCCGAAACAAAAAAGGGAATGATCGCAGTGGGTGAGATCGGTCTTGATAAAAAGATAACTTCTCCCCCGTTCGACCTGCAGTACAGGGTATTTGCAAAACAGCTCCGGTTCGCAGTGGACTGCAACCTTCCCGTAATCATCCACTGCCGCGGCGCGTTCAATGAGCTGGTCGAGTGCATAAACAGTATCGGCGTTCCGAAGCGCGGCGGCATAGTGCATGCATTCTCGGGGAGCGTCGAAATCGCCGAAGCGCTCATACAGAAGGGACTTTCATTTTCAATGGGCGGAACGCTGACCTACCGCAACAGTAAAAAAAGAAGCGATGTTCTGAAAAAAATCTATCCCGAACATTTCATGCTTGAGACTGACAGCCCGGACATCCCGCCTGCCGGAACAGAAAAGCCGAACATGCCGCACAACATACTGCTGTTCCTTGCCGCGGCCTCGGAGATACTCGGCATAAGCGAAGAAAAAATCGCCGAAAGCACAACGCTCAACGCATCACGAATATTCGGTTTAAATTTATGATGGACCTCTCGCGCAGCAGGATACTCATTGGTGACGAAAGACTTCTTAGACTCAAAGAGTCCACGGTCGCAGTGTTCGGACTGGGCGGGGTCGGAGGGTATGCTGCAGAGGCAATTGTGCGGGCGGGTGTCGGCAGACTTTTAATCGACGACTTTGACGTATTTACACCGTCAAACATAAACAGGCAGTTACTTGCATTGCAGCCCTGTATGGGACGGCTCAAGACAGATGTGGCAGATGAAAGATACATGCAGATCAACCCTGAACTTGAAATTATAAAAATTACTGAACACCTTACACCTGAAAACATCCCGTCGATAATACCGGATGGGGCAAATAACTTCTACGCGATTGATGCCATTGACGAGATTGCTGCAAAGACCGCACTAATTGCAGAACTCCACAGGCGCGCCATACCTTTTGTGTCATCAATGGGCGCCGGGAGCAGGCTTGACCCGTCACAGGTGAAAACCGCCGACATATCGAAAACATCACACTGCCCCCTTGCGCGCGTTATACGAAGAAATCTTAAAGACCTGGGGATAGAACGTGGTGTACGTTGCGTCTATTCAACTGAAAACCTTAACAGGGTCGAAGAACCTGAAACAGGAAACGGCAGGCGCACACAGGGGAGCATATCGTTTATGCCCGGAATATTCGGGCTCACACTGGCAGGTATAATAATCAACGACATCATAACACGCGATGGTAAAAATCATGGATAAAAAAGACAGGATATACGCGGACGCTGCCGATGTTACACCGTTCGAATTCAACGAAACCGTGGCCAGCGTCTTCGATGACATGATCTCAAGGTCGGTCCCGCACTACAGGGAGGTATTAACACAGCAGGCAGGGCTCGCGGCAAAGTTCTACCAGGCCGGTACGCAAATATATGACCTTGGCTGCTCCAACGGTAACTTCGCACTGACACTAATCCAGCAGATGAACGGCAGACCGTTTAAAATGACCGCGGTGGACAATTCCGCGCCCATGGTTGACCTCTTTAAAAAAAGAATTTCAGGTTTCGATTCACACAGCGGCATAAACCCGGTGCTGTCGGATATCCGCGGAATAAACATGGCGGATGCCTCGGTGATCGTGGCCAACCTGACCCTGCAGTTCATACCCGCGGCTGACAGGAGCACGCTGGTCAGTAAAATATACAACGCACTTCTGCCGGGCGGAATATTTCTCCTTACTGAAAAAACAGTAAACAGTGACCCGCAGTTTTCCGAACTGCAGCAGGAGTTCTACTACAGGTTCAAAGAGGAGAACGGGTATTCCCTGTTCGAGATTAACAGGAAGCGCGAAGCGCTCGAGAACGTCCTTGTTCCCGAAACAGTGGAAACTCACATGGAGAGGATGCGCGGTGCAGGATTCACCGCGATAGAGATATACAACAAGTGGTTCCATTTCACTTCGTTCGTATGCAGGAAGGATTCATGATAGAATCGGTTGAACGATGGATGAGTTACGGCTACAAACGGGAAGAGGCTCTTGAAATACTCCGTATCAGCCGTGAAAAGCACGACTACATAACCCGCACCGATTCCAAGGGGATAAAACTCGCAGAGGCCGCAACGCCATTCATGAACCTGAAGGCCGCATACACCGATTTCACCGGCGACTCAGTGGTCATCGGCAGGAATAATGAACTTGACAGCGATACCCTGAGTTCTCTCCGCACTGCGCTCATGGAGATGTGGCCCTGGCGCAAGGGGCCATTCACCCTATTCGGCATAGATATAGACGCGGAGTGGAGATCAAACCTGAAGTGGGACCGGGTCATACCGCACATTACACCGCTCGAGAACCGGCACGTACTGGATATAGGATCAAGTTCAGGATACTACATGTTCCGCATGATACCGCACAGACCCGCTGCGGCAATCGGGGTCGAACCTTACATAAACTTCTACTGCCAGTTCAACCTGCTGAACGCCTTTGCCGGGACAGAAAATATTCACACGCTTCCCCTGCGCCTTGAGGAACTCCCTGCGTCAGGAAAAAAGTTCAACACCATATTCTGCATGGGAATACTGTACCACAGAAGGTCCCCCATAGACTTTCTTAAGCAGGTAAAGAGCATGCTTTCGGGAAAAGGTGAACTTGTACTGGAAACAATGATTCTTGAAGGGGAGAGCCACTTTACATTGACACCGGTTGACCGATACGCCATGATGCAGAATGTATACTTTATACCTACGGTTGCGGTGCTGCTCTCGTGGCTCAGGGCTGCGGGATTTGCCCATGCGCGCTGCGTTGATGTAACGCCCACCACAGGTGATGAACAGAGAAGGACCCCGTGGGTAAACACCGAGTCCCTTGCGGACTTCCTTGACAAATGCGATAACAGAAAGACTGTTGAGGGTTACCAGGCTCCGGTACGGGCAGTGGTTGTGGCAAACAACTGAGGTTTGTTTCTTTTAAACTGCAATTCTATTCTTATCATGCTTCTTCACCACTCCGATCAGTCCGTCAATTGACAGGTCCTCATCTAAATCCGGCCAGTGGATTCCGTAGCCCGATCCTGAAATTATATAATTATTTTTCTCTTTGTCATCCGCCACTAATAACTTTTTTGACTGTTTTCTTATATCAACTTTATATTCCAGGTCATCTACATTGAGAATCAGATAATTTCCTTCAAATTTCAACTTACCCACTTTATGATATTTTTTCATGATTTTGCTCCGTGAAATTTTTTCCACTCATCCACTATATAGTCAAAATTCTCAAAAATTATTTTTCTGACAACTCGTTTATCAGAATCAGATAAATTATAGGAATAATCCTCAACTATATCGAATTTCTTTTCGATAATCCAGAACTTGACATCCTTCTCTCCCTTCTGGCAATGAATATGAACCGGTTCATTCCTTTCATTGGAATAAAAAAAGAACCTCCAGCCGTATAGATACAGAATTGTCGGCATAATCTTTCAGTTCCCCGGGCTCCACTCTATCGGGTTCTCTTCGGTCACCTTGTCCGGCACCTTGTCTATTACCTCTTCAGCTTCCCAGGTATATGAAGATTTGCCGTTTTTTGTTTTGTCACTCTGTGTGCATGTTTTATATTTTACACTATCTGCATTGGGCATAAAAGCATTTTTTTCACTGTGGTAGTAGCTGTCTATTGCAGTGATGTACCTTGTTCCATCGGCCCATATCTTCAGTCCCTTGCTTTCGCATTTACCTTCATTAAACTGGCCTATAAACCTTGATCCGTCCACATAGTACCATACGCCGTCGCCGTGGATCCTGTCATTTTTAAAACCGCCGACATATTTATCACCGGAGGGAAGTATAAGAGAACCCTGGTTAGACTTCTTATCACTCTCAAAGTAGCCAATATATTTCGCGCCGAACCACCTGGATTTCCTGCCCCAGGTATATTCGCCGAAACCATGTTTTTTCCCGTTTAACCATTCGCCGGTGTAGGTATCCCCGTCACCCGATGATGCCGATTTCTCCTCCTGGAAAGCCCCGTCTGCCCAGCTGCCGTAAACCTTGCTTACCAGGTTGCCCTTTGAATCATAAGTGAAGAGTGTACCATTACCATGCATGCGCCCGTCTTTAAACTGTCCTGTATATTTTGAAACAACGTTGCCGTTTTTATCATAGACGAATAATGTCCCTTCTCCTGAAGGGACCCCATCGACAACCTGTCCCAGGTACTTCGAAACCAGCTTTCCATCCTTGTCGTATACGAAGAGGACCCCCTCACCCGTCATCTTGTCATCGGTGAACATGCCCAGGTATTTTTTAACCAGTACCCCCTTTTCGTCATAAACAAAAAGCGATCCCTGCCCATGACGTTTGCCTCCCTTAAAGTCTCCTGTATATTTTGAACGGAGCTTCCCATTCTCATCATATTCCGATAATGTTCCCTCTCCATCCTTTTCGCCGTTTTTGAATGAACCTTCATACTTACTGATCATTTTACCTTTCGCGTTGTACTCAACAAGTATACCTTTACCATCGAATTTCCCGTTTTTAAATGTCCCGGTATATTCCGACTTTACCTTCCCGTCTTTGTCGTATACTACAAGCTTCCCCTCGCCATCAGGCTGACCGTTTTTAAAATCACCCGTATATTTAGATAGAACTTTGCCGTCCTTGTCATATGTAACCAGCACACCTTTGCCGTTTGGTTTGCCGTCAACAACCTCGCCGGTATATTCAGATATCTTTCTGCCGTTTTCATCATATGTAATTATTGTTGCGGTACCGTATATTTTACCGTTCCTGTATTCACCGGTGATTGTACTAATAAGCTTTCCATTGCTGTCATAATTTGAAATCGTCACCTTGCCGCTTGGGCGTCCCTCGAAAAAATTACCCTCGGTTTTTCTTACCAGTTTTCCATCATTGTCGTATTCATAAAGAACGCCTGCACCATCGGGCTGTCCATTGGTAAAATTGCCGGCATATTTACTCACAATCTTCCCATTGCTGTCGTATAAGGTAAGCTCACCTGCACCGTGAGGTTTGTTATCCCTGAACGCGCCCGTATATGAACTGGTTACATTTCCCTTCGAATCATAAGTCACCAGTGTACCCTTGTCGTATTTATCATACGAACCGTCCTTCATGGTGCCTGTGAACCTGCTGGCAACTTTACCATTTTTGTCATAATTGGTGACCTGCATTTCACCCCTGGTCTTCCCGTTTTCGAATTCACCCTCTACAGTTGAAGTCAGGTTGCCGTTGTTGTCATATATTGAAAGCTTCCCTTTACCGTGGGGTTTCCCGTCCCTGATATCGCCTTCATATTTATAGTTACCCGCTTTCAGAACACCTCTGGTTGAACCGGACTTACCGTTCACATCTGACGATAGTTTATCATCAGATTTTATATCCGCCGGCTGGTCTTTAATGACCTGCTCGCCGGTATTTTCAGTCTTTTTAACCTGCTGCTTTGTTGTTTCACAGGCCGCTGCTGTAATCAGGGAAATTATAATAAAAGCATAAATAATATTTTTCATTATCCTACCTGTTTAATCGGGTTTAAATTTTTACTGGAGCAAGATGAAAGCTAACTATAATAGCGCAAAACATTTGTGTCAATAATTATTTAAGTGCCGGTGTAATTCACCCGGATTTTGGTACCGCTGCCGGGGTTATTTTCATAGAAGATGACACTTTTTTATTTGTTAACTTAATTTCCCGGTTATCCGATACTATATAAAATAATATATCATCTAATTAATGGTTAAACAAAGGTTAACATATGCGGAAATTTAGATATGCCTTAGTAATACTTCTTCTGAGTATACTCTGTTCAGGGATACTTATCTCAAAAGAAAAAGAATACCTGATCCTTGACGTTGATAAAATTACCCGTTACAAGGAAGACCGTATAGTCTACCAGAGAATTGAAAGGCCGGATGTGCAGACTCAGGATAATTCGGTTGAGATACTCCTGGTTATCAAGGACAGCAAATCCTATTTCATAGCCGACGGTTTTGACAAGGTCGATGAAGTAAAGATGAAGAGAATTGTCATGGATGCTGAAAACAAGTATGTAGATAATAATGATTTCTGGCTCAACAAGATCAACGGAAAACCTGACTGTGTCAGAATTATATACAGGCGCAGCGACCTCCTCAGGAATATCAACGAAGAATTTGTCTCGAGCAACTTCGGTCAGTTTTATAAATCCGTAAGAGACGGATTTATAAAAATGCATGTTGAAAAATTCAGAACACTGATGAAGAACCGCGGTGAATCAGGTCTTCATGTCAGGAAGAAGCAGATTTCAATGGAAGTGAACCCGGATAATTCAAATGATGTAAAGCAGAAATTCTTCACATCGGCAACCGGGAAGTCAGGTGATGAAGTTGTCTACTATTGCGAAGATGCAGATGGCGACGGGATAACCGAAACATTTATGGCATACCGCAATGACGGCTTCGACTGGGGCATCGGTTCAGGACCGAATATCCTGATGATTTACGGCAATACCGACAAGGACATTGAGACACTGATAGGCAAACTTGTAAATGAATCCGAGAACGGCACAGTTGAAGAGGAAAAAAAGATGTTCCAGGAGTTCCCCCAGGAGGGCGATATCCTTAAGATGATTGAAGATATAACCCCGCTGGACAGGTTCTATGAATAAAACGAATCATCCGCATAACATGTAGACTACAGGCCCCGGTCAATTGCCGGGGCTTTTTCATTATATTTTTTAAACTTCAGCAGGATTCAATGTTACACGGTGGTGCTGCTGACTGGAGGATGCAACTGATTAATCACATCGTGTGCCTGGCGAATACCGGATGATATTTTTTTTAAATAAAATTCAAGCATACTGAACATTATACCGATATTCTTAGTGTTATTGTTTATTGAATTGAAAATAAAACATTTAAGGAGTATGTATGGCAACTGCTAAACAACTGGCGAACAGCCTCTCAAAGAAAAAAGCGAAAGTAGCAAAGCTTCAGAAGGAAGTTAAGGCTGAGACAGCATCAATTTCTAAACTTTCAAGTGACTTGGTTGCTGCAAAGAAAAAAGAAGCAGCATTAAAAGCAGCTAAACCCAAAGCAAAAGCTAAACCCAAAGCAAAAGCTAAAGCCAAAGCAAAAGCTAAACCGAAGATGTAATTTAAGCTTTTCGATTTAAAAAAAGAGGGGATAACCCCTCTTTTTTTATTTCCGTCATTACTCACCTGTACATTCACAGCAACAGTAAAACATTAAATCATATCAGATAGATTTTCCCGCCTGCTGGTTAAGCTTCTCTGCCACCTGCGCGAGCTCCTCTGCCGCAACTAAAAGGTCGCCCGCAACTGATGTGTTGGACTGGATAAGCGAGTTTATTTCCGATATCTTCCCGGCAATTACGTTCAGTACCTTCTCCTGCTCGCCTGTATCATCCTTAATCTCGATTGACCTTTTTTTCAGGTCGCCAATCTTGACTTCTATCTCGTTCTTGATCTGTTCCTGGTTGTTTATATGTTTAAAAATCTCGCTGGAACTTACTTCAAGGGTGTTAATCGTGTTGAATATCTGCTTGATGAGCCGGATGATGACCTCAATATTCTGGCTCCCCTCCTCGGCTCCTGTTACGTTCGAGCTGATAAGCTGGTTGATCTCCTTCAGACTCGTCATCGATTTTTCCGAGAGCTTGTTAACCTCGTCAGCTACAACAGCGAAACCCCTGCCCTGGTCCCCTGCCCTTGCAGCCTCGATCGCGGCATTAAGGGCCAGGAGCTGTATCTTGTCAAAAAGATCCTCCAGTATCTCCATGATCGATGAAAGTCTGGAAGTGCTTTCGATAAGATCTTTCGAGTTCCTGTCGATATTAGTGACGGCTGTCTCTCCCGCGCGAGCCAGGTCTACAACCGAACCGAATGCCGAACGTACATCGGCAGATCCCTTTTTCAGTTCATCGGTCTCGGCCGACAGCTTTACTATTGAATCAACGAGAGTCAGCACCGAGGAATACTGTTCCTGTATATTGTCGGCAGTCCCTGCAACACTCTTTGCCGTCTGTGCAGTTGAAATGTTGATCTCATCGGTTGACTGCGCCTGGTTGTTGAGGTTTTTCGAGAAGTTCCGGGTCTTTGAAAAAAGATTCTCTGCAAAGGATGAAAGCTTGCGGGCGCTCTCAAGTATGATTCCATGAAGATTCTTCATTTCATTCATCTGCGCATCATTTTTTGCCTTTTCTTCATTAGTAAGGCTGATGGAATTCTGCATCATTGTGATAGAAAGAAGGCTTATTATATACGCAAGTAACAGGCCGGCCAGGCTGTCGATCAAGCCGACCTTGATTACTGTCTTGACCGCAGGATCCTGATTAGCACGGTGAAGCATGAAGTAGATTACGTCGGATGCAACAAAAGCTGTCATAACAATCGAAGTTATAAACTTTGATGAAAAAGCTGCAGCGTATATAAGCACAACAAACATAAAATATACCATGGTGTTGTAGGCAACCAGCGGGTCTTTTCTGAAAAATCCCAATACTGTAACCACAGAGCATGCAATGATCATCACATGCGCGGCAATCCGCGCCTTGCCTGTCCGTAGAAGAATAAGCACAATGACTGACGTGACTGTCGCACCGATAGCTGATTCGAAAAAATTTTTTGCCCGTTCTACACTTACGGTAAGTGACAAAAGAGTGGCTAAATTCAGCGCTATGGCAATCGCAATTGCGAATAACATCACAAGCCCGGCTTTTTTTCTTGTCAGATAATCCATCCCATCATAGGGTTTTAAAAAATACCTGGTTACGGGATTTGACATGGACTTACCTCGTTATATTCAGATTATTCAGACTCAGCTGCCCGGCAACAGAAATCATTCAGTTTTCAGTCTAAACTGATTATGAAGAAAACCAAGACTGAATTTTTTTAATTTGATTATGCAAAAAATCAAGCACTTTACAGGCATGGTAGATAAAAACATTATTCCATGCAGAAAAATCGGAGATTTACAATTTGTGATTACAAAAATCCCGGGTGTTCCTCTGTCATTCTTCAAATTTCAGCTTGCAAAAAAATAAAGACAGACCCGATAAATCTGAAGAATCCATCAAAGAGAGAGGTAAAGACATGAGACATCAGAGTCAATGAACCCGGACTGTAATTTACTTTACAAAATCAGTATCAAGCTGTATACTATATATAAACTACGTTCCTGATTCCATCTCGGAGCATAAAAATGAAAACATACATATTCAGAAGCATATTAACTGAACACGTTGAACGTGTTATTCCCAACACTGTCTTTTCACGCATGGAGCTTGACTTCAAGGAATCAACATCTGCACAGCATAAAATTGAACTTTCACTTAAAGATATTCTTACTGACCGTGCATGGCGGAGCGGACTCTTTATATCCATACTGTTATGTCTTGGCGTGTTTGGTTTAACCTACGGGCTGATGCTTATTGTAATGAAGAAGACTCTTGCAGGTGATTCAGGTTCAATGATCACGACTCTATACGTATCTGCATCAATTACAGTCTGTCTTATTCTCTGGCTGATTCTGACTTTAAAGATCGGTCTCTCCAATAAAAAACGGGACGTGGTCGAAAAAGAGAGGGGTAAGGGAAACTGGCGGATAGTGGATGAAAAAGACTGGGATAAATTCATACGCCTGCTTAATGCCGCGAAAAAACGAAGGGAGGAACTCTACAATTCCTCCCCTTCTGACCGCAAGACCACCCGGCCTTAATCCCTTGTAAAAAGGTCGCGGGTAAAAACCTTTTCCTTCACATCCTCAAGTTCAGGATGCATCCTGTTTGCGACTATAACGTCAGATATCTTCTTGAATTCCTCAAGTGATTCAATCTTTCTTGAATTAAAAAATTTATTCTCCTTAAGAGCAGGCTCGTAGAGCACACACTCGATCCCCCTGGCATTAATACGTTTCATGATCCCCTGGATAGATGACGCCCTGAAATTGTCAGACCCCTCTTTCATCACAAGCCTGTATATACCCACCTTATCCGGTTTCCTGGAAATAATAACATCAGTGAGGAAATCCTTCCTTGTGCTGTTGGAGTCAACTATGGCCTGTATTATATTGTTGGGAACATTTTTATAATTCGCACGCAGCTGCTTTGTATCCTTGGGCAGGCAGTATCCGCCGAACCCGAAAGACGGGTTGTTGTAGTGCAGCCCTATGCGCGGATCAAGGCCCACTCCCTCGATGATCTGCTTTGTATCAAGGTTGTACTTGAGCGCGTATGAATCAAGCTCGTTAAAATATGCTATGCGCAATGCAAGGTACGAATTGGCAAAGAGTTTGATCGCCTCTGCCTCCGTAGGTTCTGTGAAGAGTACCGGGGTATCAGCGTCGAGCGAACCCTCTTTGAGTATCTGCGCGATAATCTCTGCATCAGCTGATTTTGCGCCCACTATGATCCGCGACGGGTGCAGGTTATCGTAGAGCGCCTTCCCCTCGCGCAGGAATTCAGGCGAGAATATGAGCTTCATGCCGGGATATTTCTTTTTAGTATTAACAGTATATCCTACCGGTATTGTTGATTTTATGCAGACAATCGCCTGCTTATTGTATTTAGTTATATCATCAAATATTTTTTCAATAACAGAAGTATCAAAAAAATCACCTTCGGAGTTATAGTCTGTAGGCCCTGCCACAAAAATAACCTCAGCATCTTTATATGCCTCTTCCGCATTGGTTGTTGCCCTGAGGCTGAGTTTTTTATTCGCAAGAAAGTCCGAAATCTCATGATCCTCGATAGGAGAAATCCTTTTATTGATAAGGTCCACCTTCTCCTTTATAACATCTACAGCAACAACCTCATGTCTCTGTGATGCCAGCACTGCAATAGAAAGTCCCACATACCCTGTACCGGCTACTGCTATTTTCATTATGCCCCTCTTTATATGTATATTTCTTCTAAATTCAATTTTAACCTATCCGCTGATAAACCGGATTACAGCCCGATAGGTCAAGTTTTTTTTGACCATAATTTTCTGAATACCATAACAAAAAAGCAGTCCCGCGGGACTGCTTTTTTCATTCTTTACCTGGTTCTTTATTAATAAAGGGCTGCCTTGTTTAAAAACTCGGTCATTTTCATGTCAGCATCCTTTGAATCCTTCGAGTTTACCTCGGAAATGAAAATAAGCATGTTGTTCAGTATTGCAAGATTTGGAATAATGAACTGTATCTTGATACTGTTCCTGATCGGTCCATCCATGGTGTTCTCTATCTCTGCGAGCTTTTTCTCTTTAACAAGAATTTTTTTATTATACTGGTGTGTCAGAACTATATCGTCAGTCCCCTCGGTAGCAGGAGAAGGATCAACCATGGTCACGATCTCCTCTTCAAGTGTCCTGAAATTCTTTTTTCGCACTATTGTAACAATTTTGCTGATTGTCTTGCCGTCGGTATACATCTGCATTGTTTTCTCTTCGTAACCTACAACTTCAGCACCCAGTTCACCGTTTCTTGTATAAACATGTTTTTTCAACTCAACATACTGGGGATTCTTTGAATCAGGCCCGTAATTAATTTCGGACTGGTACGGGAGCGACCTGAATTCACGGTTTTCCATAAACTTTCCATCTGCTAAAAGTTTCTGAATGTCAAGGTTCAGTTCATATATCTGTTTATCATAAAGCTTTCCAAGCTCGTTAAGATTTACGGATTCCCTTTTACCATCCTGGGCTGCAAGAAAAAAAGGAACCATAATAAAGGAAAAAACAGCTGCATAAAAAAACTTCTTCATATATCCTCCTGAAAATTTCCGTATCAAATCTGCCTGATTATTCACATCCCGAAAAGGGTTCATGTCAGGTATTTAAATTATCGGTAATTATATTCAATTAATCAACCTTAATACAGATACTGCCTTATTTTTCCATAAAAAAACAGGCATGTGAATACATTATTAAAAAAAAGTTGCCTACAGGCATGGGAACTTTATTAGTATCATCTTCATCGGTTTTACATATTAGATAAGTCAAAAAACTTTATTATCAAAAGGTCAGGTATGTACAGAATACTTATAGCAGATCCATCGCCCTGCAGGGATGAGCTTGCCGGGCTTTATATAGATAGTGGATACAAGGTCGATACATGCGACTCGGCTTTTGACGCTATATCAAAAATGAAGGCATATGAATACGACCTGGTTGTATCAGAGGTTGAGCTTCCCGGTGACAACGCCTTTGACCTGTATGAATATATCAGGGAAAACTACCCCTTTATCCCTGCAATAATGATCACTGATAAAAAGATTGATTCCTTTTTCAACATGATCTTTACAAGGGGAATCGGTAATGTACTGCAAAAACCTGTACCCGAAAAGGAACTGCTGAGCCTCAGTGCCAAACTTATTACAAAAGAGAACATATTCGGGCTGCAATACTACCTGGAGGATATGCGCGACCTCAAACGCATAAAAATTACAAGGTCCGTCCAGATAACAGACGCAATCGAGATGATGATTGACCAGATAACGCAATGGGGCTTCATAATTCAAAGCAGGATGGCAATCAGTCTAATCCTGAACGAGATGATAATAAACGCTGTATACCACTCTCACGGACTTACGGAAGAGAAACTTCACAGGAAGCCGGTGACACTCGAAAATGGCAAGTCGGTTGATCTCTTTTTCTGCAGGAATGACAGTTCCTACGCCGTTTCAATTACGGACTATAACGGGTGCCTAACGAGTGAACGCATACTGGAAAGTATCAACAGTGTTATCGAACAGGAGATACTGATTGAACGATCGGTCCTTACCGGCGAAGACATCATGGAGCATATTTCTGAAACAGGCCGGGGTATTGACCTGGTCAGGAAGCTTTCCTGGGAATACTATTTTATCATCAAGAAGAATACCCGGACAGACGTGATTATCATATTCAACGACTCGGCTAAAATAACAAACAGGGAAAGGACTTCTCTCAAGATAATTGAGGACAGAAGCTGATCCGGAAGCCCCTACCTGTTCCTGATAAAATTCTTCACTTCCTCTTCAGGTACCCTGTATGCTGCGGGTTCGGGACTGTTTATGTTCTGCTTAGTCTTTGCCGGAAGATATGTTTCGTTGTAGAATGCTGCTATCCTGTATATACCGTCATCCCTGAACTCTTCGCGTAACTTTACTTTCAGGTAAAACTCCCGGCGTCTGAAACCTTTGTCAAGGGTATCCAGGACAGAACTGACCGTATTTCCGAAATGCCTTGAATAAATCGCAATTACAGCAGAAAGAATTATGAACAGCATGAAGGCTGCGATAGCCCCTGCTGCAGCATGAGCATATTGTGCACCTGCCCTCCGCATGATAAAACCGCACACAGGGCCAGTGGTTACCGCAGCGCCGCAGATAACAGTGCATATTAAGGTTATGTGCCGTTCTGTCATCCCCGAACCGGAAAACAGCGGGAGGGATGCAAGCCTGGTCATCCTTGAAACACGCAGTAACCCTGTAATGCACAGCGAACTCCAGAAAAAAGTCATTGTCTTCATAAAATTGACCCCCGCCGATTCTGTTCCGGACGCGATTATTATTACAGATGGAACTGAAAAGAATAACAGCACCGGCACAGATCCGCAGAAATCTACAATCCCGCGTCCGTGAAGCATGAAC
>Ga0209099_1000939_pt1 | contig 32208 bp, 8 predicted proteins | sample AD_JPNHW2_MetaG_FD_184430 | JGI IMG/M metagenome (GOLD analysis project Ga0209099, IMG submission 184430) | Active sludge microbial communities of municipal wastewater-treating anaerobic digesters from Japan - AD_JPNHW2_MetaG (SPAdes) (version 2) | ecosystem: Engineered > Bioreactor > Anaerobic >... | reverse complement strand
GTACGCAAGATCGAGACGATCCGCTATTGTTTCTTCCATAGGAACACAGACAAGACCTCGCCCCTTCTGCGCCATAAAATTCACTTTTTCCGGAGTGATATCCTGCGCCGATGTGATAATGTCCCCTTCATTCTCCCTCGACGGGTCATCGACGACGATAACCATCTTACCGTTCTTTATGTCCTTTACTACATCCTCGATCTTGTTCAATTTCATATTTACCCTCAATTTTCCTCCTCCAACCTTCACCCTCGACCCTATACCCTAATACTAAACAAAAAAACCCTCGGCATACACCCAGGGCTTTATGAAATAAGATCATTATAAGCCACCTCTTCCATCCCGGCTTTACGGTCGGTACCCGATTCTCACGGGTTCGGGCCTCGCGGCCTAGCGGACTTGCCCTTTCGGGCTCACCGCCGACAAAGGAATTTCCCATTTTCGGGGATCACCTTTCCCTGAAGTGTACGTTAATTCTACCATGAAAGAGATATAAGTCAAGCTGTGACTACCTCATATGAACGTCTATTTGCGGATGCGGAATATCTATCCCGTTTTTCTTGAATTCAGAAAATACCGCGCGGTTCACATCAAACAAAACATCCCAATAATCGGCCTGTTTCGCCCAAACCCGGGCGTACAGGTCCACACTGGAACCACCGAAAGTGGATATTCCGATCTTTGGGGCGGGTGTTTTTGTTATGCGCACCTCCCGCGCGATCACATCCTTCACTATAGCAACGGCCCGATCGGGATCGGCCGAATAACTTATGCCGATCTTAATATCGATCTTTTTGTGTTCGCTGAAATTATGTATTATCTCTCCGATGATCTGCTTGTTCGGTATAACTATTTTTGTCCCATCAATGGTCTTTACCTCAGTGCGTGCGAGAGTCATGTCTTCAACCTCGCCCATAACCCCGGTCACCTCGATAATATCTCCCACCTTAAATGGCTTTGTGAAAATAAGAGTCGCTCCCGCAGCATAATTTGAAAGAGGCCCCTGCAACGCGAAACTGAGACCAAAACCCGCCACGCTAAGCCCGGCAATGAAAGGAGCGATCGTGATCCCGAAATTCCCGAGCGCGATAAGCACGGCAAGCGCCATTACTGTCAACTTCAGCATTTCAATAAGAAATTTTGAGACAGTAACATCTATACCGTGTTGTTTGAAAAAATCCGCCGCTATCTTTGCCAGTATTTTTGAAAGATACCACCCTATAACAAGTATGATCACTCCGCCAAGCGCCTGAAAGCTGTATTTCACAAAAAATTCCGCAACGATGTCCAATAATTTGCGTGCAGTATCAATATTCGCTGTAAAAATATTTTTATCATTCAGTACATCAGCGACCGAATGTGATTTTGAAACCGCCTCCTGACAAAATGCGGATGCATTAAAAGCACAAATCCCAGAAAATACGAAACCGATTTTGATAAGACGCATATTTCCTCCTTATGAGATCGTTATCCGTAATTTCAAAGGCCGGATATTTATTAACATCGCAGCCACATGTCTTCGTTAGTGTTCATGAAACATATTATAACTGATTCTAAAAACGTTTCCCACATCTTTGAGGGGACATATTTCATTTTGAAATATTTTACTGACTATGAACAAAAGTTCTGTTATACTAACAGCATGCTGAGAGTAAAATTACAATATAATTTTATGAAACACATAAACGTTCCTATCACAGTTTTGTGCATATCAACACTTATAGCCTTACAATTTTTCCCTGGTTTTGATATTCCTTTACATGCTGACGCCGACAAGGCGACCAACAGCGATCCTTTTTCAGAACCAAAGGCGATCCCCGGCGACTGGAATATTAGTAAGAATGCGGCCAGTACACTTCCAGCGGATGCGGAAAACACCCAGTTCTCAATACAGAAATTGGATAAACGTACATATTTTGTGGACCTAAAAACTCCGACGGAAACCGATCAAAAGATCAGCTGCGGCGCGATATTGAACTTCAAATATTTTTCGGGATTATCCTATGATTATCTTCAGAAAGAGCTGCCCGGGAAAAAGGTCTCTATTAACATCTCTTTTCCCAAAAAGGCTATCAGCGCTAACAAGATCGTCCCGAATATGTTGCGCGCCACAATAAAGGCTCAGACACGGGACAAATGGTATGAATATTATGAAACGGAATGGGTCAAGATAAAGGACGCCGGGAACTACCCTGTAAGCATAACTATCCCGCCCAAATCCATAGGATTGGAAAACGGACAGATATATAAGCCCGAAGATACAACGGCCTTCGTCATGGAATATTATCTGACCGAAGGGACACAACATACACCATATCTTTTCTTTTCTTTTTCCGGATTCAACGTGCCGGGTATTGATTTTGATGAAAACGACCTCAAATGGCAAATGATCAAAAACGGGCATACTATCACGGATCGCTTCCTACCGAGCTTTGAGAAAAACAGCCTGTTGATAAACGCCATGGGCACGGCATTGGACATGGATTATGCGATCTCGACGGATACATCCGGCATTACATATCCGATGTCAGGCGATCTGACAAAATTCTACATTTCTCTTCCAGTTTTTATCCCGGAAGAATTACGCAGGCAAAAAGGTATACTGTCGCTTACGATACGCAACAAAAAAGGCCTGACAAGATCCTCCGTAAAAAACTTCGACACCTGCACACTTGAAGGAATAGTTTTTCTTACGTTGCCGCTCGACATCTTCACCGTACAAAAAGACCTCAACGAGATTTGCTCGGAAATGTCGGTAAACCTGCGGATCAAAACGGCCGCGCCGCATACGGATCAGATGTTCCCGATGGTTGTACTACCTTTAAGACTTTATCAGGGACAGCTTATCCCGTTCGACGACAAATGGCATGTACGTGACATACAGAACTTGGGCGGATACAAAGAACTTTATGTCGGCATTCACGGCGCGGTCGCAGGAGATGGCGTTACGGTCGAACAATTATCCGCTGATCTATATCACCTGAACGCAAATTTTCCGATACAAGGCGGTATCGACTGGAAAAACAACGCATTTTATCGCGTCGAACTTATGCGCGACTTCGGCGCAGAACCTGTAAATATGGAAAACATGCATCTCGAGGTTCTGATAACCCCGATGACCGACACACAATTTGCATGGCAGTCCCCTTACCGTGCACGTCTAGGTCTTATGGACGAAAAAGGACGGGTGATGTTCGGTCCGAATATATCGCTATCCGAAGGTGTTTCCTCCATGGCCTCACTTGACGTATCTGTAACATCCTCGATCCCTAAAGGTTTTGTAATGCCGGACTTTGATCCTAAAAAGGTCAAATCCTTATTGATAAATATTGAAGCATCTCAGGCGTTGTATCCAAAAACCAATATAAACATCTTTTTCAACAACCTTGTAGCATCGGCACGTCAGGATGTACGACCGGGACCGCTAAAAAACATATCATATGAACGGTTCAAACGCGATCCCGGCACATGGGAAATATCAAAGCTAATAAAGAACACCGGAGGGTATCTTGTAGGGATAAATTACCCCTTCCCTGTTATCCCTGTAAGCACCGACGTGCTGGAAGTCCCGCAGATATACCCGTCCGTCGGAAAAAAACCAACGGATATCGAGGATTTCGGATTCTCATACCCACTGACAAAAGAAACGGCCACTAAAGACATCAAGATATTCGCCCAAAACAATATAGACGTAGTCCGGATCATGCTTTTGGGACACCTCGACGGAGTTTTTTCCTGGGACGAAAAAGGGATCGACATCAAAGGCTTCGACGGAAAAGACGCCGCGATAGTACAGGAAAACGCGGGTAAAAGCGTGGAAAATCTCGTGAAATATCTGGATGAAAACCAATCCACATCATTTTTAAAATATTCCGACGGCTCGATAAAAGGGCTCGAACCGCATGTTCTGAACGATATCTACGCGTTATTCGACATACTCGATCAGGTAAAAAAAGATACAGGCAAAAGAGTGATGGTCATATTATCGCTTTATGATTTTCTGCTCGGTGACGGGTCTAAAACCGAAGGGCCGTTACGGCGATACACCGTCGGTGAACATCTCGAAGTCGTCACCTCTCCCGAAGTAAAAACCAAGGCCCATATGATACTGTGGGCACTGATGAAAGAACTCACAAAAGATCCCCGCTTTTATGAATATGTAGCCTGTGTAGAGATAATGAACGAACCGGACAATGCGACTGAACTCGCCACAAAAAAGCGCATGAACGACCTGGTAAATTTTGTCGCTGAAGGGCTCTATATCCTTAAAGACGCCATAGGCCCAAAAGTCCCGGTTTCCGTGGGCTTTCGAAGCTGGCCGGGTGACCTCAGATACTGGAAGACCGTTGCTGACGGCATCGATATTTTTATGATACATTACTGGGAAGCTCTTGAATCATATAACATAAACACTCATAACCTCTGGCCGCTGGATATGCCGGCCGAAAAACTTTGGGATTTTCTCGGGACAAAACGGAACGGCCGTATAACAGGCATGGGAGAAATAAGTCCACTCGGCAACATCAGGGAGAATCTATTCAAGCTTGAAGGCGCCGGTTATGATTTTACGCTTATATGGTCATATTCCGGACACGACGGTTATAACGCCAAGCCTATAATGCAAAATTTGGCCGAGTACCAAACTGCAAACCGTAAAATGCTGGATTTCGCGACGATAACAAAAGATCAGCTGGAAAAAGCGTTCTTTCAGATACTTGAATCAAAAAAGACTTTCCTGTTTTCGCGGAGCATCACCGATATAGACGCGGCAACCGACAAACCGTTTAAAGATAATCTGCGAGCTACACTGGATAAAACATCCGACCCGGTGATACAACAAACAATAAAAAATATTGTCGATATCGCGACGTTAAAAGAGATCCCGCTTGACCAGAAACACCTCAAAGAGCTCTACCAGATACTCTCAACCAAAATAAAAACGAATTGAACCCTGCCGAAATGGGGACGTCCTCCGAAGACAAATAGTATAAAGTAATTTGGCGCAGGAGAAAGCATCTCTGCAAAATATACCACTGTCTACCGCTTAGATGTCGTACGTCATCCTGCGCGTTTCGAGAAAAGCCCTGTTATTTTTATTCTCCCGGCGCTCGCCTAGCAAAGATGCGTAATTTACTTCTATCTATTGTGGACTTTTCTCTCGAATGCTCGGATTTTCGCACGACATCTTCAACACAAGCCACTACTGTCATTCCCGCATGCTTTTAGCGGGAATCTATAATATGAAAATCAGATGACTTTAATGTTGTGGCTCCCCCCGGGCTTGCCCGGGGTGCTCAAAGCAGCGTATAGATGCCCGATTAAAGCATTCGGGCATGACAGGGTTGATGTCATTGCGGTACATGTCAAGTAATTCATGGACAGTTGACTTGGCGAAACGAAAAGTTATGGAGTGGATACGATTTCCCGGAGAATTTTATGACTATTTTGAAAAGAATAGAAAAATACATGAACCTTAAAACACTTTTCCCACAATCCGCCTGTTCGGAATGTTCGAGCACTTGAGAAAAATGCGTAAAATGGGGACGTCCTCCGAGATGCTACCTCGGAGGACGTCCCCATATGCCTCGCACACAATTCTCATTTGGTTGACTTGGCTAAATTGGAAATCATGAAATGAATGCTTTTTGACGGAGAAGTTTGTGTTCTTTCGTACGTGGCATCGGGAGGCCGAGCGGGCACGGATCTCCGCGTCAGCGGAGAGAGCAAGGCCGGACGTTGAGCGAGTTGAGCCGGCCTCGTCCGGAGGCCTCGGCACTCCCTCGGACATTGCGTCCTCGGTCGCTGGGGATTTCGAGCGCCCACGGTAGAAAGAACATAAACTTCTCCGAACAACGAAATAGTTTCAGCGAAGTATCAAACGCGGGAGATCAGAAATGAAAAGGCAGATCGGGAATGCTCGCCATAGCTATGAAAATCCGGGATTGATTTTGGAAACGTCACGTTATGCCGTTATGGATGCGCGTGGTGGCGTTCGCGAAGGATAACAAGGCATTTGCGGATAGAATCAAAAAATATTATCACGACAAGGACAAGCATTATTATGGAGAGCACGGCGTTAAGGTTCCCCTGGAACGTGTGTTTAGGGATATAATTCCTAAAAATATTGTACATACTGGCGTCGAACGTGGTCACAAACATAAATACCGACGGTAAAAATGTTATAAGGGCGTAACGCCGTTTTTTCGCGTGTTTCAGGATATATGCGGTACCGATGCATAGCGCAAGCGTCGCTAAAAGCTGATTTGAAACACCGAATAGAGGCCATATCGTCGAAATATCACCGTTGTATACCAAATATCCCCACGCGGCACTTACCACTATTGCACTCAGCACGGTCCCCGGAATCCATGCCCCCTTCGCCATTTTCGACCTCGGCTTGAATATTTTTATAAGTTCCTGAAAGATATATCGCGCCACACGCGTTCCGGTATCGACCGTTGTAAGTATGAAAAGAGCCTCAAACATTATGGCGAAATGGTACCAATATCCCATAAGCGTTTTCATCCCAGGAAGAGACGAAAGTATCACGGACATACCCGCGGCCAACGAAACCGCACCGCCCGTTCTTCCCGATAAAGTTTCCTGTACCATCCGCTCTATCTCGGGAAGCTGTGAAACACTCAACCCCAATTTGCTAAAAGCCGCCGGCGATAAATTTATCGCGAAATAATCCCCCGGAAGCATAACGGTCGCCGCGATAAGCGCCATGACCGAAACAACCGACTCTGTCAGCATCGCGCCATACCCGATTATTTGAATATCTCCCTCGCTCTTTATCATTTTAGGGGTCGTTCCGGATGCTATAAGGCTATGAAAACCGCTTATCGCGCCACATGCGATGGTTATGCATACGAACGGCCACACTTTTCCCGGAACTATCGGCCCGCTTCCCATCACATACGGCGTAAGAGCCGGCATTTTCAGGCTTGGATTAACTATGAATATCCCCACGGTCAGAAGAATGATCGTTCCGATCTTCATGTATGAACTCAAATAATCCCGCGGGCATAAAAGTAGCCACACCGGTAAAACCGATGCGATAAGCCCGTAGATCGGTAATATCACCGAAAGTGACGGTTTTGAAAGCACAAAATAGTGACCGATAGATGTCTTGGTGATCTCTCCGCCAAAAACAACCCCCACGACAACTATCGCGACCCCGATCAGCGACGCTTCCACTATCTTCCCTGGCCGTATTTTATACATATAGAGCCCGACGGTAAGCGCGGCAGGTATCGAAAGTGCGATCGTAAAAGTCGCCCAGGCACTTTCATTCAAGGCGTTCACCACTACAAGGGCAAGCCCCGCCAAGGCCGTAATTATTATGAAAAGCGTGGCGATCCCCGTGATAAATCCCGACACCGCGCTTATATGTTTTCTCGCCAAACGCGTCAGCGAAAATCCTTTCATACGCGTAGACATAAATAGAACTACCAGATCATGCACAGCACCGCCAAGGACCGTACCTATTAATATCCATAAAAATCCCGGCAGAAAACCGAATTGCGCGGCCAGAACAGGCCCCACAAGTGGTCCCGCTCCTGATATAGCAGCAAAATGATGCCCAAAAAGAATGAATTTATTTGTCGGATGATAATCTTTTCCATCGTTCAGCGTATATGCCGGGGTCTGGCGCGTCTCGTCCAGCACCAAGACCTTAGTCACGATGAACTTCGCATAATATCTGTATGCGATGGCGAATACCAATAACGCGGTTATTACAAGTGTAAGGGCGTGCATGAGACTAATTATAATGAATGGCGGGGTTTTGTCAATTTCGCGTGAACGGTGTGCTTAATCCTGCGCGCGACATTTAGAGCATGGCCGGCAGAAAGAACATGGAGCCCCGGGACAGGAGTCCCGGGGCGGAATCCCGCACCGGACACCAATGTGTTCGGCCATCCCATTTACATTCCCGCCTCCGTCTGTTCGGAAGTTCTGCGCGCTTTAGAAAAATACCCTGTTATTTTTGATCTCCAGGCGTTTGATGCTTCGCTGAAGCGTAAAATGTTTTTATCTTTTGCGGCTATTTTTCTCAAGTGCTCGAACATTCCGAACAGCGGATTGTGTTGAAGATGTCGTGCGGAAATCCGAGCATTGGAGAGCGAGGCGCGGGATGCCAGCACATACGCGCGAAGGTTGAGCCAAATGCCTGGCAGGGGGATCCGAGTACTGGAACGATTTGCCGTTATCCGACTAAAAATAATTTACGCATCAGCGCGAGTCAAACACCGGGAGATCAAAAATGAAAAGGCAAAACGTGAAGCACGCAGGATCCCCCTGCCAGGCATTATTTCTATATTATGGATCCCCGATTCCGCCTTCGCTCTCATATTAAAAGCTTGCATAGCTACGGCGGACACGAAAAGCGTTCGGGGATGACGAGGATGTAGATCGCGTTGAAAATGTCGCGCAGGATGACGCGCGACATTTAGAGCATCCTCCGTCCATTTGGGTTCGCCTGTAATCAGATCTCTTCTTACGCTGCCGTCTGGAATTTGTAGATTAGTTCAAGCTGTTCCGGGTCCTCGGCCTTGGCCGGCGGGAAAAATAAATATACACTTCCGGAACGAGTAACACGTATATTCGGATCGATATTCAGGTTGGCATCCTGAATATGAAAAACGTCTTTATACGCGAGTTTTAGCAAAAGGTTCAACATTTCTGGGATCCTGTAATAGCTATTTTCTGTTAGTTCTTTCTCATTCGCGATAGCCGCCATCACAACGTTCGTGTCGTTACGCAATTTTTCGAATGAAGCGCCGCTTATCGCGGTCTGTCCGGCTAATACAATAACCTTAGCGTTGCCTTTTCTTACCTTCTCAATTTTCCCGGCCAGATCCGCGTCATCATCTACAACGAATTCAAATCCTTTGTAACCACGAAGTTTACAAACAAGAGCCATAAGCCACCTTGCCTGCCTGAGCTCAATATTCCCATAGCCCTTTATCCAGCTTGTACCCAGCGCGATAACGTCTTTTTCGGACTTATCGCGTCCTTCATCCGCGCGTTTTTTCGCTTCGGCGTCTATAACCAACCTGAATGTCTCAAATAGTTCCTGAATATGCGCTTCTTCTTCTTTAGCTTTTTCAACAACTTTAGGATCGACCTTCTCCCTTGCATCAACAATTGCCGTTGAAGCGTCCTGCGAACTATATTGGTTGGTTCTATGGGCATTAACTCCACGCAAAGTATCTATCAATTTTTCCTGAACCGTATATGGACGATGTGCTACGGCTTCGATCTCAACCGATAGCCCCGGACGACACACATCGGCGATAACATAACTCGCGGGAGGAAGATCCGGAAGACGTCTTTCCACTACTTCTCGAATTGTCTGATAATCCGCTTGATCCTTTATGTAAACCCTTATCTGAGTAAGATCCCTAAGTGTCGCCCTGCCTTGAGCAAGCACTCTTTCTATATTTGTTATCGCAAGTTCAGTCTGTTCTTTTGTATTTCCTTCATGTATGTTTTTTGAATATTCTATCGACGCGGTCCCCGATACAAAAATTATTTTTTGTCCTATCTCCCTTAAAATCACCGCCATGCCTCTTGAGAACATCGGCGACGCTTTTTTCTTTTCATCCGCGCCCGTCTCGAGTATTTCTGGATCTTTTTCGCCATATCGATGCGCGTCAACCTGCCAGGGATTTTCAAGCGGCTCAATTCGGACATCATTTCTATCCCCGATAACAGCCAGACACTCCATAACAAGCGACTCGCGTTGTATGCCTATCCCAGTCGCGGCCGGATAGAATACGGTATCTCCCACCCAAGGTTCTTTGTTTTCTTCTCCAAAGTGAACCGTCTCTCCTCCTTCAGGCCTGAAAATCCGGCTCCTGGCATCGTTGAACTTCTGATATTCCTGTCGTCCGTTCACATCTTTCCTTATGATATACCCTGCATAATTCCAGAACCTCATTACATTCTTTAATGCAAATCCGTTATTATCAAGAAGCTTTTTGACTTTATTCAGAACGCTCAACCCCTGTTCAAATCTGTCTTTCGCCTCTTTGTCCGGTTCTACCCCGCCGATGTAACCCCATTGAATATTATCGTGCGTGAAAACTGTCATATTTTCGTTAATGATAGTTTTTTCAGCTCCGTCAATCGCAGTCACTTCTATAGCAAGACGCGAACCATCCGCGGGAGGTTCTTCCAGATAAGTAGTTATCGGCGGTCCTCTTGCAAATATTCTCTTTAAGTACTCTTCACATGCTGGCCTTTCGTCCTGACTTCGGAGAAAGATCACAAGTTTCGATACCGCGTCAATATTCGTGTTATTTTTTGTCAGGGCGTCTGATACTTTCTTAAAAAGATCCTCAATGCCTTGCTCTTTCTCTCCTGACGAAGCGGATATTAACGTCTGCCGCGAACTTCCGATATTGATCACCCTAGCGGATGTTTCCTGCACTTCCACTCGGGGCTGAGGTGTTTCAACATCTGATCCATGAACATCCTTTTTGCCGCTAACTTTTCCAAATTTTGAGACATCTTGCAATTCAACACCGTCATCAAATTTAGCACGCGCAACCTTTTGAGGATCAACTTGTCCGTTTAGGCCTAGGTGCTTTTCATCTTTTCTATTCCCTTCGGAAAGCATTTCCTTCTCTAAACCGCCCTTGTCTCCTACTTTATCGCCACTCCCATCTAATAACGGCTCGCCTATCTCGTCCATAGACGGTATAACGCTAGCGTCCATCGGGATAATCGTTTGCACGGCAGGGACGTCTACTTCGCCAGTTTTCGCAGCATTCGCATCATTCTCCGGCGCACTCTCCGGCATATCGGGCTGCACCTGAACGCCTTTCTGTTTCTCATAAATTTCATATTCTACACTTTCCATAAAATACAAAAGGGACCTTTTCATTGCCACGCGACCATAAATATATTCCAACAAAGTCTCCGTCTCTTTGCTAAAGCTATTAAGAAGGCCAACCATTCTGTCGGCATTCTTTTTGTCAAACACATTCGCACCGGCAACCTCTTCTTGTCTTCGTGGCGGCAAAAGACCCAATCCGATCGCATTAGCTGAAAAATCCGAGTTTTCGCTGTAACAATATTCCGAAAGGTACTGGTTCATGTGTGAAAGACATTTTTCATACTCTTGGGAATATTTTTCTTTGCCATACTTATCCCTAAACTTTTCCATTCCAGACACAAATTCTTTCGATCTGTGTTCCATTCGCAGGATTTCAAAAGGCAATCTTGATACAATGAACGCCTCAAAAGTACGATGCGTTCCGCCTCTCGCTTCTTCTGACAAATATTTGGATAACTGATCAAGATATTTTTTAAAATACATCAAGTTCACATAAAACTCACCTAGTGGAGTATTGCTATTTCCCTCGGGCTCAAGCTGAAGCTCAGTGTAGAACCCGTCTAAAAACATCTCCGGCACGAATTGTTCGGAATTTTCGATATATTCAAGCGCGGAAACAACTTTTCCTATATCAGCAATAACACGCTTAAAGTCTTCCGAGCTGCTGAAAAGTTTATTGCAACTAAAATCCCAGAGAATATAATGGGATATCGAGTGCATAATAGAGTTCGTGCACAAGAGCATCGCATCGGCTTTAGCACGTTTAACCGGATCTGATGACAATAAGTCTTCTTCCCGTATCCCTTGTTCAGCACCTATACGTTGAACCCCAGACTTAAACAACTCCTCTATCGGGATCGATATTTCCTCCCACCTCGCTTTTGCATCTATATTAGCATCTTCACTCACAGGCGGGTTACTGGCTAATTCGTTGGCCAAAGCCAGCCATCTCTCAAATAAAGGCCGGGTTTCGGCATCAAAAGCTCGAATAATTGTATGCACAGTTTCTAACCGGATCTTATTGATATCAGAAAATGTCAGTATTTGACTTTTCGCAATTGGCAAATCGGGAGTTACGGGCATTTGTGTTTCAGCTTCATCATGCTCCGGCATATGTGAATCATCGGGGGTCTGCAGTTCCACACCGGATTGCTCACATTTATCAACATAATGCCTGACCATAGGTGAAAGTTTTGATAACAACTCAGCATAATCACCACGCGCTTTTGCATAGCCAAGAATGTTTAAATCCTTTAAATGCATACAGCACTGGTTTACTATTTGGACTAGGGCTTCCAACGAGACATTTTTGATTATATCTTCAACCACCACATTTTCGGTTCTACTATTTGATAGAAAACGATAGATCAGAAAATCATTCACGCGATTGAATTCCTTCATTATTTCATCATTTTCGCGGTACATCGTTGGAACAGAATGGTCAAATACTTTCAGAAATAATTCACTATCGTACGAATACAATTTATGAAAATAATCCAGTAAAATATCATGCCTGCCGACCACATAAAAAAACATACGGCCAACAAGGCCCTTCCTGATTCCCGCAAATTCGTCCTCTTCATAAAGCATTTTAAGAAAAAATGTCAGCTCGTTAAAAGTCCCGTCATAACGTTGTGAAAATTCCCCTACCGGAATTTTTAGCGATTTAAACATAGCGTCTACACGCCAGTCACCTTCAACTGGATCGTCCGGAAATCCCGTCGCTTTATAAAAATCTGAGCTCTTTAATAATCTTTCTTTATCTTTTTCCAGTATCCAGTCCCTTAAGAACAATATTTTTTTGCGTTTATACTGTATGTATTCATCAATCAGATCAATCGGCGGGACATTCCCCTGAGTTCTTGACTGAACAACCTCAATATAATAACCGCTTTCTCCACGCCCACGTCGTTGCGATATCACACCTTCTATATCCTGACCTTTTTTGAAAAACCCTTCACACTTTAAAGCATTTTTCGCTACCGGCAGTAGAAAACCCATGGCCTGTTTTTCATCATTTAATAAAAGAAATCGCTCCGGGTTAAGTGGGGATATCCGCCCATATATAAAGTCTTCATAATTCTTTTTATTCGTCATAACGGGATGATATTGTTTCCTGGGATCGTCCGATCCGATCATTTCACCCGAAATCTTGTCATAATAATACCGCCATGGTTCGCCCTGCAGTTCCAACGCGGGACTTGAAAGGGATCTTCCGCTTCCGGGCATGATATTTATTTCCATTATATCCGGATTTTTGGACCTGGGGTCAACCGTGTGTATCAATACGGAATAAGACCCCAGATTCGTATATTCCTGTATCTCTAGCGCCGGATGAACGCTGAAGTGATCTATGTTGTAAAACTCTCTGTCGGCATAGGCCTCATCCGACCACAAGCTGGAATAAACATCGAGTAATGCTTTTTTGAATAACTCCTTCGCCTGTCCACCATGCCTGGGATTTTCTATACGTTCACATGAACCGTATACTCCGGCCCCCACACCGGGATATTTATCCATATCTTCGGCGTTTGTACTTAATCGCAGCAAGATTAAAAGAGGATAATCCGGATAAGACACCCGGCTCATAAGTTCTAACGGGATCTCCATTGATCGGATAATTGAACGTATCTTTTCCAGTGTTTCTTGGATCGATCTTGGATCGGACTTATTTATGTTTCTCGCAAGAGTTTGTATTTCTTCATACGCCGTTTTGTTATGAGAACATAACATTTCATAAAATTTGTATGTCAGCGCTGTAAATTCCGGGACATTTGCAATTCTATTTTTCGATAACACATACTGCCGCGCGATTTTCTCACCCGCGATCTTAGCCACGCCTTCCACGCTTTCATCCGGAAATTTACCTTTAACGCTAAAAACAACCGGCCCCTCAAAACTAACTTCACCCGGTTCCACCACTATCGCGCTGCGTTTTAATGTCTTTCTTGAATTCACTTCTTCTTCATGTGCCAAACGGATGCGGCCTTTCCCTTTTTCACTTTCAAGGACTATCCATTTACCGTCAAGTTCCTTTAGATACTTAACCGCATTCGGCAATGCAATAAACGGCACTCCCATAGCCCTGGCCCGTGTAGCGATATGTATCGCCCCGCCCCTTGAAAAAATAAAAGCACCCGCGCGTGTCGCGGCCATCGATAAAGAACTGTAGTCCTGCTCTAAAACCACTATATCGTCTTCTCCGGCAGACTTAAGATCCTCTAAAAGCTCGGCCTCGGATTTTGCCGGATCCATAACCCTTATGCAGCCGATAAGCCGGCCCTCCTCAAGCCCGTCAAGATTCATATGCCCGAATATGCCGATGTATTCCCCGAAGAATCTATTCAACCCGTTAGCAAAACTGGCAAGGAACGCCGCGCCGTTCTCATTAATTCGAACAAGCTGTTCGTCAAATTTTTCCCTGTGACTTAACGCGCTATAATCGTTATAAAGATGTCCCCACTCTATCAAAGCCGCTTCCAACTCGCCAAGACGGGTTTTGTCCTTTGCATATTTTAGATGTTGCAACGATCTGGCGATTCCCTCATTAGGATCAAATCCACCGGTTTTACCTTGATAGGTTTTCTGATAATCAAGTATCGCGGCTTCAAGAACAGGTTCATACATGCCTGCCTTTTCAAAGTTACCCAAAAAGTATAAAAGTTTATGTATGAACCCCGCGTTCCTGAAAGCCCCGCGCAAAGAATCCGCCAATTCATGGAATTTTACAACAACCTCATCGCTTTCCTCTAATTGATCGATGCCTATTTTATTTTTCAATGTTTCAAGGTCAAACGCTATGATCGTATGAAGTTGAGATTTATAGTCATGGACCCTGCGCGAAAAAGTATCGCCTATAACCTTACCAAACTCCGCCTTAGAGATTATCGTATCCATAATATCGTTTATTTCATTCGCTTTTTCCGGTCTAAGCGCATCAGATAATTCCTCAGCTTTGTTCTCGATATATGATTCAAAATCATTAATACCGCCCTCAAAATATACTATACCTTGCGGGATATCCGCATCCTTGCGAGGTGTCGGCTTGATCTGGTCCAAAACGAAATGTGCGCTATCCGGCGGATTATCCAATACTGACAGTAATTTTTCCAAAAATGAACGTCTAAAATATCTTTGCCCATTCTTTTCAAGATATGCCAAACCATAAGCTTTTTTTGTTTCGTCGTTAAGATCTTTCTTAACGAGATCAAAACCGGGTATTTCATCATGGCTTACTATGCTTCCCGAGACTATAATTATCGGACCTTTGAACGCTTCGCCATTTTCCGGTATCCTTAAAGCGTTAATAAGTTGAAGCGCGGTTTCCGATCCCCTAAACTGATAATCCGTTATCACAACTATATCTTCCGACCTGACACCGGAAGCAAGATGCTCCCGAATTATATCCAACCCCCCGTCCACGGAACCGGAGTTCCTTACATCGTTAAAATGGTTTTTCAGTAATTTTGTGTACGACTCACGCACAAAATCCTTATCATCAAGAAGAACGATCTTTTTGTCGCGATATTTCTGAAGAGAAGAAGCCACGACCGTCATACCTACATGCCCATTTGGATTAACTTCCGATACGGCCTTATCCTTGTCGCGAGCTTTCAATTGTATTCCGATCCCCGGCGCAGTTAAATTTAACCGTTCAATTTCATTAGCCTCCACCGGGAAAAATAGTTCTGAATCATTTTGATTCACTGAAACAAATCCCATCTTTTTATAAAAATCAACCGATCCCGGAGAAACTTCACCAACAAGAATCTTTTTCATATTTTTTGATTGTGCCAGCATGATCATGATCGCCATCATAGTCCGCCCAATACCAGCATATTTCCCCCTATATTCGTCGACAACATACATCCCGACGCCACCGCCCGGCACATGCGTTATATTAAAGGCATCATTGCCTTCTTCTCTCCATGCATATGTATACGCGATATTTTGTGATGGCTTCTTAACATCGGATACAAAAATCCATAAATTATTTTCATCGCATGACAATTCAAAAACAAATTTCTCACCATCATCGGATTCAATTATCGTTTTTCCGTTCTTCAGTAATTCTGCAATCGCCTTTTTTGCCGAATTATTAATTTCGCGTTTTTTCTGCGAATCCCTTGAGCTATCCGCCGCCGCCGTCATATTGGCAAGCGTTGGATCGGCATCGCAACTTGTACCGCAAATAAACGGAACACCTTCCATACTGTCATAAAGTTCTTTTACCGCAGATGCGACTTCTTCGGGAGTGCCGTTCGGCATAAGATGATCCGTGTTCAAATTCCCTATAAAATAAGGGGTCGCGTGAGAAAAGCCCTGTTCGATACAGCTTTTATTGATCGCGTCGTACGCTTCACGCAAAGGAGCGATCGCATCGATACTTAAAATATCCACATCACTCGCGGCAAGGGATGGCACAGAAGCATCAAATGTCTCTTTAACTTTCGCCTTGCATGGGTGATACGCGGAAAGTGCACCTTTCGACCTTACATATTTGGAAAGCCTATTAATCGGTTCTACCGACCATTTTTTAAAATCCTCAGGGGAAAGCATTGGTGTCGGCAAAGGGTCAAGAAATGCTATTACATCCGCACCGTTCTCAATCAAAAGATCAACGTACCTTTTAATAAATGCTTCGGAATACTCCATAATAGCATTGAATTTTTCAAGTTCTTCCCCACCCACATATGGAGCCATCATGACATCATTCGGGCCTAATAAATGTCCCGCCAATGTATATGGCCCAATAACGTATCCTATCTTCACTTTGCCCTGCATATTTTCATCATCGTTCAATTCTTTTATGGTCGCAGCCTCAATATGCATCCTTCCAAGCGCGTTAAAATCAATTTTCGCGACTTGGTCAAGAGTTAAACTGCGCCAGTCTACACCCGCTTCGTCCAATGTAAGATGCATCTGCGGATGAGCCGTTCCTTCATATACAGGCAAAGTCTCGCGTCCAAGCTTTTCAAGTAAAGCAGCTTTTTCTTTATCGCCAAGCAGAGACAGTATTATAGCCTCGTGTTCGATCGTAAGATCCATCATGGCAGGGATCCCGTCCAGATCAAAATATTTCACAGCCCATATCAAGATCTCTGCCTGTAGCAGCGGATCTGACATAACCTGTTTCAGCGCAAAATTCGTCTTGTTCACATCATTGTAAAGCGGGATCACGCCGGAGCCCAAAAACGGCACAAACCCGCCGCGTGCGGCAAGGGATTTGAGATAAGATCTATTAATTAAATATTCCGTGCTGTTCTCAATGATCCCTGAATCTGCAGTTTGATCAACCGATTCATTTTTACTATGCTTATTTCCTCCAACCCCAACATCAGGAGCCAACATAGGTTTGCCGAGCCCCATTAACCACGCGGATAGCGGATGGATAATACCCACATTATGGTTATCGTTCCATAGTTGATCAAGCGCACGTTGAATAAAACGTAATGGCGGACACCAAGTGCTTACCAAATGGGTTAGCGTCAATAAGTTATTAACTATGCCTGTGTCTGCCGGAGAAGGCCCACTACGTTTATGTTGAGACTTACCCTTTGCCCTTTGACCTTTATCCTGAGACGAGCCTGCTTGGGCCTGTCTCATTCCCGCACTTTCCCTGCTTGCCAAAGCATTAATCGCCAAATCTCCTCCAGCAACATGCAAGAGACTTTCAATTTTTTCATCATCTTTTGTATTCATTCTATCTATCAAAAATGGCACAATATCGTCCAGTGACATTTCATCTGATTCGACTTTGTCCGCAAGATAAAAAGCGATTTCATTATCAATAACCACATTTTTAATACGCCCTATATATCGATCAATCATTTCCGACAAAGGCTCAATTTTAACTTTACCGCTCTCCCTAACCGCACGGTTAAGCACATTACAGGCATCTTCAAGGGAAGCCCGGTCATAGCGCAATTTACCACCATCTAATAGAAGATCCCCCCCTAATACCTTCAGCGCATCTTTTTCATCAAACTCAAGTTTTTTAAACCAGTCTATAAATTCCGCTCTGAACTCTGAATATATTTTCTTCAATTGAATACCGTGATCGCTTTTATCCTTATACTTATCCGCGTACATATATGCATGCATCGCCGTCCAGAAATATGTCGCAAACTCCAGATATTTGGCATAGACCAATTTAAACTCACCGTTTCCGTCCTCAACCCCCAGGCTGGTCTGTGTGGACAGAACTGTAACCTCACTTTCAAATACTCCGCCGCGCGGCAACAATACGTCTTCCTGTCTACGCGAAATACCGGTAAATCCAACCTCACCTTTTGCAGGCACGAACAGGTCATTCATCATCACTGACCCTACCGAATATAATGCCACGCCATGCTCTTTAAGATCGTTAAAAAAGGTAAGGCTAAAGAACGGTAATAAAAAATTTTCTCTATGATTGTCATAGTACAAATCGTTACGCATGAATGCGCCTATTTCATACAGATACTTCACGTTAAGTATATTCACAGGCAGACAACCCTCATGTACTCTGGCTTCCAGATATTCATTCCCCGGGGTATTTCGTAAATGCAATTGGCCCGCAGGCATATCGGAAATATATTCAAACATTTTAGCTCCGGGGGACCCGTTCGGGAAATATACCGACATCCCAAAACGGCCTACACGGGAATATATGTTTTCAATCACCTTGATCCCCGGAATAGTTTTGTTTAAAACATCATTTTTGATACTATCGCACGTCAGATCGGTCAGCACCGCGTTGTCTTTACTCGCACTCAATAGTTTTTTAAGGATTATTGCTCTGACTAACTGCTGAGACCCCAGGCCTTTGAGATCCAAAATTTCAGGCAATATTTGCAAATATATTTTTTCGAGTTGGCAGAAACACTCATATCCATTCGTAGACTTTTTTATACCGTATTGCCGCATTTTATCTTCAATGTATTCGTCGGCATATCCATAACCTTTCACTTCACACAAGAAATGCAAAAGATATAACGCCGGAACATATGTACGGCTTATATCGCTTTTTAATATACCCTTTATTCTCCAATAAACCCGCTCTGTGAAAGAGTCCTTGTTTGCCGCAAAAAGCGGCGCGACCACTTCTTCCGCAAAATATGATGATCGCAAGCTATACGTCTGTTTCTCTTCGATAATATTCAAAACCCACAATAAATTCTTTTCAGAAAAGCTTGAAGGGTTGACGCTGAACAAACGCCACATTTTTGCCATGATCGAATCTTTATCTCCGTACAAAAAAGAGGCTTCTGAAAATATGTTAAAAAATACTATCATATTCTCCGCAGAAAAACTTCGCGGGTTAGCCTTTGAAAACAACGGCAACAACTCGTTCAAAACAAAATTCAACCCATCCTCATCATAATTAAGCTCTTTGACCTTTGAAAATGCAATTTTCAAATTCTCTTCTGAGAAACTCAAAGGATTGGCATTAAAGAAAATATTTGCGATCTCCAAACATTCTTTCCTAAAATACTTAAGCCTCCATCCATTATCTAATATCACTTCCTTGAGATTCTTTGTGCTAAAGGCAGACGGATTAGTCTTTGCATACTTTTTCAGGAGCTTAATCGCCCCCTTATAAAGGGATCCATTTGTTCCACACGCCACATCCAGAAGGATCCGCACATTCCTTTCAGTCGCCAACGCATGGTTTTCATCAATTCCTGAAAGTTTCCTCAACACTCCGATTTCCCTGTCCTTTTCCCCGCTATATTTATAATGATTATCTTCGCGCCTGAATTTATTAACAACCCCATTGGCGTAACTTTCAGAATATCCGAGTGAAATCGCTGCCGAAATGATCAGCACGGCTGCGCCCCTGTCATCCCCATAATAATATAAATCAGGGATAAGCACCCAATCTCCCCCATTTTTGTCCCGATAAAACATCCCAAGGATCCGTTCAAAAATATCAAATCCGTTTTTTGTGGAGACACACTTTACACGATTTTCGTTTAAATATTCCTCAATTTTGTCGGCTATCTTCACTTCCCCGATCAAACTTAACGTTGTTATGATCTCTTCCATCTCGGAAGCTGCCCTTAAACTTTTATTTTCCGTAAAATCCGTTAACTTGGACAGATCTCCCAACGCCCTGACATTTACAATAAGATCATCTGCGGACGGCAGAATATAGGAGGTATTCCCGACCTGTTTTTCACATGCAACAACCTTCTCCTTCCCAACAGAAGCTGACACTTCTTTTTCAGCCTGAAGCCAACGTTCTATGTCGTGCGCTTCGTCATGTATAGCCCCCGATTCATTTGACATTAAACGCGCCAGATTTTCAGTAGCGCTGCGAAGCACATTCGGATCGACATTTAATTCGCGCGCGGGCTGGGTAACATATGCTTCTATTTCGGGATTCTCCATCGCCCCATCTTGTTGCATTTCAGGGTGAGGCAAGGCAAGGCGACCATCTTCTCCGTGTTTAAAGTAATACACAACATCAGCTTCTCGATCAGATGCTTTGAATTGACTTTCACGAAGTATCGTAAAGTGCCCAACTCCGGAATGATAATAGAACCCGTTGATCAGCGCTCCTAATGGGCTTTTTGCAATTTTTTCTGCGGCCTCATCCGTTACCAAAACTCCAAACCGACAAGTTTCCTTGTCAAACATAATACCTGTCATTTGGGTTCCACTCAACTCAACACTCTCGATACTGCCACCAGCACAAGGCGGCCAAAAAGATTGAAGATACGTCGAGTCGATTGTCATCCCGATCGCAAAATTTCGGCTTACTTTCTCACATGTAATGATAATTTCCGGGGCAAATGGGCGTAATCGTATTCTAAACCCACCCGATTGCCCATCCGACCATTCAATCAAAGTACCTAAATCACTTGCCCCTCTGGTAACTTTAAAGCCAGGCAACATTACTATTTTATTCATAAGTCTTTCATTTGAATCCAAAACAAGTTCCGGAAGATTAGATCCTCTCCCCTTATTATCTTGACTGTTTGCGTCGACACCGATTAGTTTCTCGCGTTGTCCACCGTCAGATCTTTTACTGTCAGAAAGCGCCTGCCTAAAAGAAGCATACATTTCATTTTGAGGCACCCCTAAAAGATCGCTAAGTCCGGGCATCGCGTATTCGGTTTCGATAATATTTTTATAATCAAGCTCTATCTCCTGATCGGGCACGGCGAATTCTTCCAGTTTTTTGAAACCCGAAAAATCACCGACAAGCTGAACCTTGGGTTTCCCGTCCACAATAAAAATACGAAAGTTGCCCAGGTGATAATCCGTGTCAGACTCATGACTATCCGTGGCGCTATGGCCGGAATATCCGATCTGATGTACAACGGCCGTTATCCGTGCGATTTGTCCAATAACCGACAGGGCAAATTCCTGCCGTGTCATTCCTTGCGTACTTTCGAATATACGATCCATCATTTTCCTGGAATCAAAATCCATCCTTTTCCCATCATGATCATACGCAAACGCCAAAACGCTCAGTGGGTTGCCTTCATCGGTTCGGTATTTTCCACCATACAATTCATAGTCACCAGTGGCAAGTTCCTTCTGAAAAAGCGGCAGAACGCAGTAATTATCAGCCGGCGCGGCCGAGTTAATCTCAAGCGCGATATCACGCCGTTTCGATGCATAAATATCTTTTCTGTCACTATCTTCACCTGGGATGAGCACCTCAAACGCAAATTTTATTTCCCCATGCTCATCTTTAGCGAATACAAGATGCCGCCTGAACGATTCGGTGATCGGCGTAACATATAGATTTTCGCCAATTTTGAATACCAGATCGTTCTCGATCGCGTATTCAAGCGGCGGACGCGGATCGTTTTTGGAAATATCGTATGGATATTTCGCTCTAAGCCCCGTAACAAATTGCAAAAACTGACGGGTATGAGCCTCGTCCGAAAATATCGCGTCCCAAGCCTGTCGGGGAGTAGTGACCGGAGCCGGAACATAGAAGATAGGCTCTTCGGTTAAAGGATCATCCACGCTAACATATGCAACTTCACGTATACCATATTCACGTTTGAATCTCATCAATGCTTGTATATGTATGTCTCCGTAATTATGCACCTGCGCATCGGCAATATCCTCTTCGTTCGGCTCTATTATTACCGTTTTTTTCCGCAACAACGATTCCAACTCGGTCGGATTTTCCTTCTCAAAAATGTCGCGGTTCTTTTCAGCGGTATCCTTACTTATCAACACATATTCGACATCCTCCAAAGGTATAGTCTCAAAAATAAATGGATAGTTAAAATCAACTGCCTCCCATTTCTCTATCCCGGCATTCCCCCTTGCCACCATCGCATTGAAAACCTCACTTTTTATAACCGCAATAGCTGAATTCTCAAGCGGGAAATAGGAACATATCCTGGCTTCCCCTAAAAATCCAAGATGGCTTCGAACTTTATTCGCCTCTAATTCGGGGGAATCGTAAACATACCCTTTTTCCCTTATATACGAAAACCCCCCTTCCATATTGTCCCCCGGAGCCATTCCCAGAAAAATCATGCCTTTAGACAGCTTTTTTGCATGCAACCTTAATTTGCCCCTCATAGAACTGTCACACACAACTATACGTCGCGCCGCCTCGGATAAACTCGCATCACCCGTAGAACTCGCCCCGCCTGAAATCCCCTTATCCGGCGCTAAACGCGGCCTGAACACCGAAAACAACCACGCGCTATTCGGGTCTATTATCCCGATACGATTCTTTTCTTTGTACATTTGTTCAAAATAGAACTGCACAAAACGTAACGGCGGGCAGACCTTCACCAACCATTCACCAACTATACGTAAAAGATCTAACATGGCATCAACAGCGCCTGTATCCGCCATGCCCGGAAGCCGGGTATCATGCTGCCCGGCAAGCCCCACATCCGACTTTTTGGACGGGTTCAAGACCTCACACATAGCTTTAACTACGCTACGACTAAATTGCACATTGACTGTAAGAAAATAATTCTCCAGATCGATTTCAGTCATTTTCCCCTGAACCGCCATATTCAAAAGGCACTTTACATCCAGTTCTCCATGCGCAAAGCGGATAAAATACTTTCTTTCTTTTTCACTGGCAAAGATATCTTGTCTGGATCCGACATCTTCTATCAAATGCCGCACCGAGCCGACCAGATCTTCCGAAAACTCTATATTTCCCGTCACAATTTGCTCTTGAGCTGCCACTGGTTCTTCCTTATACATCCTTTTTACATGCACAGCTGCCTTTGTAAAATCCATGTATGAAGAAACCCCTTTGATGCTCAATTCTGATATTCGCGGGACATATTTCCCTCCGACATTGAAAGAATGGTACCCTTGTATAGTTGAACCGTCGAAATTCACCACCACAGGTGGCAATTCGACATTCGCGAGCAGTTTAAAATTAAGATCCGCCTTTTTCACCAAAATGTCCGGTTGCACGTCATTAATGATCGCGGTGACTTCTGATTCGGTTTTAAAAAATTTCTGAGTATAGATTATTTCCCGTTCAACGCCATCTACCAACCGGAACGTGATGTGATGAACCGTCTCACTTTCTTCTGTAATACTTATATCTTTCGCCCCTAACGCCTCAAGTTCCCACAATATCGGGACTTTAGCGTTACCTATCGCGTCAAATATCTCGTGCTGGACATATCCCTCCCTGGCTTTATAGCAAATGTACGGGATCTTCCACTTTAAATATTTTGATACTTCTTTATCCGGGTTAAAAGGCATCGCGTCGTATAGCCATATTTGCCGCGCACCCGTAGCCAGAACCGAGGTGGTCACATCCGATGCCGACAAGAACGCCACCATTTTAAGATCATCCGTTTTACCATATTCTTTCGCGATAACCCGGCGTACGTCCTCGAATAAACTAACAACGGCAGCAGGATGAAGCCTAGCCTCTACAACATTTTTGCCCGGCACCGGCATATCTTTACATTCAAACCGTCTCATATTTACCATACTGAACAATGTCGCCCAAAAACAATCCGTAGCACCCTCTATGTCGTTAGCCTCTATAATTTTGTATGTCTGCCTGAGATGTTCTGCCAAACGATCCATCTTTTGAGCCGGCATTTCAGGGTACAAAAGACAAAGCTGAGATTTTATATCCTCAATATTCGGCATGCCATAAATAACCATTTTTTTTTCGGATATTCTAACCATGGCGTTCTGCATACATCGGTTGTATTCCATAATAAACCGCTGGTCAATGATCCCTTCCCGCAGTAATTCCTCCGACGCTTGCATAAATTCTCTATCTCCGATATCCGGTCTGCCTGTTGCAGCGTCCTTCCCGATCGCACAATGCGATATGATCATTATCATCAAGATAGTTCTTTCATATGGATCATGTATGTATGTATTCACGTATTTGGACCCGATCCTGATCTTAGTAAGGAATCTATTCACGGGGTCGCGTTTTTTCATGCCGGCATTTATTTTGTCGATATAAACATTCAAAACCGCGCGAGCGGCAAGATCTATCGCGCCCATGGTATCTACAGACAACACTTTGAAATCATCGTCATCCCCTAAAGCGGTCTTTATCTGCGGAACTGAAGTTCCTTTAGCGCTCAAAACCCGAGAAACAATCGCCTCATTACGTATCAGGTATAAAGCGTTTTCCCTGTACTCGGCGAATCTCATCTCTATTTCGCCAGCGTCAATTATCCTTTTGATCTCGCTCGCGGCTTGAACAAGTTCCGGCAATTTATATTCGGCTTTATCATCATTTTCAAATTGTGCCGTACTTCCACCCGCGCCCTTATCCGGCGCTAAACGCGGCCTGAGCACCGAGAACAACCACGCGCTATTCGGGTCTATTATCCCGATACGATTCTTTTCTTTGTACATTTGTTCAAAATAGAACTGCACAAAACGTAACGGCGGACAAATATACAGACACAACTCACCGATCATACGGAACAGCTCAATAACATTATTGGTTTTTGTGATAGCGGCCGATCTCGGGTGTCCATCATCTTTATAAATATCGGTTCCGGGAACGTTATCATCTGGCACACTGCCGATCCCATCCGTATACGGGACAGACTCATCCTGCGCATCAAGTTCCCAAAAACCGTCATCCTGCGGCATATCCGTGTTCGTCCCGGACGATCCGCCCCCAGACATATCTTCATTTGACAGGCCGCGTCGTCCGCTGAGCTTCAAAACATATCTGCATATCACATGAATACTATCCCTGTAAAAAATACCGTTATTATCGCCCGGCACATATTCAAACCCGTATTTTTCAAGAGTTTTGCCTATGGCCGGATTTATGACATTAACTTCCACAGTTTCCGCACCCTTATTCATCAGTTCTTTCAACGCCGTAGCTACCAATGCTTTAGCGATACCTTTCCCCTCAGCCCGTTTCGATAACGCCACCTCTTGTATTACGGCATAATGTGTTTGTGTGTAGTAAGACGAAAGCGCGTATCCCTGCACTTCCCCATGGTTGTCACGATAACCGATAATGAACATATTCGGGGCAAATACAGAATTTGACGAAATGGCGGCATACTGTCCTATAAAATCATCCGTATTTAGATCCAGATGCCATCTACCCGCTATTCGTCTGGACAATGTATATATTCTTTCGGCGTCGGAACGTTTAGTTCGCTCAATACGATCCCGTACAGCCTGAGGGATATCATCATAGAGTTCTTCTATCATATCCTTCGGATCTTTAATAGCCCATTTTTCACGCACCGAAACAGGCGACAGGATCATCAAATAATATTTTATCAGCATCATACGATGCGCTACATAATACCAGTATCCGGCAAATCCGGCAGGTTTACGACCTGGATCCGCTGACAAAATCTCGAGGATCATCCCCATAAACATCCACTCATTTTTTAGATATGCCAGTAAAGCCAGTCTTTTCAGTGACCGGTTCAGATATTTCTCGAACTTCCGTGGTGATATGAACGATTTTATAAAGTTAAAGGGGCGAAATATATCGACTGCATCACCGTACAGATTCTTATATGTCGTGTTCCAGACATCAGCAGCTTTGCGCTCCATCTCGTCGCATGGGACAGAATGCAACACACGGTTAAAGATGTCCGAGGCTCTGCCGTAACAGAAATAATTCTCGAATGATCGATATTCAAACAAACTTATACTTTTATCAGATGCGGTTTTGTCATATTTTTTATATCCTGAACCATCCAAAAGCCATTCAAATTCGCCGAATTTGACAGTAATCGGATACCTGCGGTCCTCACTATCGATAATATATAAGCGTTCATTTTCATAGACGGCATTTACTCCATTCTGACGGAATTTTTCACTTAAAGCGTAAAGAACAGTATTTATGGTAGCCAATGACATAATGCGATCGAAAGTTTCTCTACTGACGTAACAATAAATATCGATATGCCTTACTATGTCCCACTGTATTTTACCGTCCCGACGGGCATAAACAATGCTACCGCGAGGGTTCAACATAAGGTCCGTATCTCCTAATATTTCCGCAAGAGACCGGGCAAGTATATCCATTATGTTTGCGTCATGAACAGCACCCACGCCCAGAATACGCTCTGGCAGGATAAAATCATCGGTTGTAAGTGCATTTTGGTGTACAAATCGTTTTGCAGAAAACGCATCGTACCCTTGATCCATAGCACTATTTTCCACGTCTCTTCCATCGGCATTGTCAACCGGATTTTCCTCCCGTTCCGGCGGGGTAGATACGGCGGTTATCGATTTCCCATCCTCATCCACCACTTTGAATCGCGCTTCATTTTCTTTTGAAACCATTTTCCCAAAATCCATTTTTTCGATCCGAGATATATTTTTCAAGATATCCTCTGCCACAGCACGTTCTTCTACAATAATAGCTTTCACGCCGTTGAGACAATCTCCGTTTTCGATATATTTTCCTATCCAGTTCCTCTTAACTGGCTCCAACCGCATATCCATCTCCGGATCTGACTCCAGCAAGGAACTCAGCCATGTTCTTGCCTTATCATTCAAGACAACGCTTACTTCATCGGTTCCCTGCTGCAATTCCTTATCAGTGGCATCAAGTACCGCGTAACGTGACGACATAATACCTCTCAAATCGTCTATCCATGCTCGAAAATATCGTTCCGCTGTTTTTATACCGTATTTAGCCGCCAACCCCTGTGCAACCCCGCGTAAAATCGCAAAACGCTCTTCGCCTTTTGCGTTGTTCGCCATGACAAAGTTACCGCACAAAAGATTCTCCAGAAAATCCACAGGTCGTTTACCCCGTGATATCGCGCGTATAGTGATAAGTTTAAGATCATACTTCCCGTCCGTCATAGGTTTAAGCATAACGTCACCCGCACCAAGCCGTACCTGATCTATAAAATCTATCGTTCCTTTTTCCTGATCATATTCAGACATTTTTGTAAATCGTTTCGCTATCTCGCTCAGTACATTTGACGACGAGATCACATCACCGGAAAAACTCGTATAATACCCGCCGATTGGCTCCCTCCCAAACCAGTTCAATTCAAAACTCGCTACGCCGCCATAATCATCATTCAACTCGACATAGTTCCCAAGCCACTGCAACGCAAGTATGTTAATCGTATTGCGATCTCCAAAACCTTCGCCGGCAGCAACATGCACTTCGCGGCACAACAGAGGGGGTACGACATTATCAGGGAATTTTTTATGATAGTACGAAAGATTTTTAAAATCGTCCGTCAAAAGGCTGTTGCATTTGCCGGCCGCTATCGGAAGTTCTAGTATACATATTCCTTTTCTGCCGTCTTTAAGACATATGTCCGCCTTATAAACACGGTAAAAACGCCCGTGTTGAAATTGTTTGACCGTTATTTCCTCAATATCTCTGGCACTTACACCTTGGCCGATAACCTTTTCAAGCAACATATCCGTATTTTTCCGGCTATCCGATTCAAAAAAAGCCGTAATCGCGTTAGTCAATTCATCGTCAGGGATAGCAGAACTGGCATATTTATTGTTCTCTCCGATATCATAATGCGTGACCGTAACTTTAAAACTTTCTTTCACGGATTCATCTTTTGGCTGCACCAGCGGCAATGTTATTACAAAGGTACTTCCTTCTCCGGGGATCGATCTGACGTCTATCGTCCCGCCGAGATCTTTTACAACATACCACGACTCTGTCGTACCAAGCCCCGTCCCCTTTTCTTTTGTCGTATTATCCAAATCAAACAGTTTTAAACGCCCGTTCGGCCCCATTTCCAGAAGATCAGGTTTTATCCCGGCACCGTTATCCTTCATAGAGATAACAATCTTGCCATCTTCCTGAGCAATATTGATCTCAACACGCGCCCTACCTCGTTCACCGAATCTATTTTCCCCTGCGTATATCCCGTTATTAATAATATTCGAAAATGCATTTATAACCGACGGCATCTCCCCTTCGATATAAACCGGGGCACTGATATTCGTGGTAATATTCACATTCGGCATAATCGTACGCTCTTCGGTATACACGGAAAACGAAGCCGCGCGTTTTATCACATCAATTATGTCCAACCTGTTTTTTTCTGAAATCCCGCCGGCAAAACGCATGCGGTTCGACAATATAGATGAAGCCAATTCCATCTCCCGGCATGCGCTCGTCAAATACCGTTCTAATTTTTCAATATCTTCCTGTGAAATTTCCTTCTGTCTGTATACCGACGTACGGATGCTATATACCCCTTGATACTTCTTAACCAACGTATTTATAACACTCTGTAGCCCAGCAAGTTCGTCCAACCAACCGTCCAGCTTCAATCCGCGCAAAGCCGGATCGGCAGTCCTTTCTAGCTGATCACACACATTTCGAAATTCGTTCAGCGTTTCCCGCCCTTGTACGACAATTTCCTTTGTTTCCGGGAAATATTTCTCAACCAGTTCCATTCCTAAGAACATTATCGCATTCGACCATGGATTAACGATCTCCGTGCCCATGCTTGCCGCATGAACTATACTTCTGACCGCTATCATTTTCCTTTCGAAAGACTCCTGTTCTGCCGAAAGCCCGAAATACTCGATTTTCATATACACATTTTTCCCGTCTTCGAACGGTATCTGTGTAAATGCCTTTTTCGTTTCTTTTTCTGCAATATCCGACGTTTTCCCGTCGGCAAGAAAGAACTTATACTGGAACACTTTTTGTCCGTTGCGATATATCGGCAGATAAAATGCCGGCTCCTTTCTATCGAATGCAAGTTCATCGATGGCACAACCGGACAGAATGGGGTCACTTTCTTTTATCTGTGCCAATTTTTCTGCACCTAAATAATTTTTAATGGCAGGGATTACTGTAAGCTGAGTTATTTCCTTTTTTCGCAGGAAATGCGCAATTATCGTCATTATTTCGCGGGATACAACCTCTTCTCGGAATTTTTCGTTCCTCACCTCTCCGGATTTTATGCTGCGATCTGTTTCATTTGCCCAAAAATCCGCTATATCTTTATCGACGACAACTTCATACGAACCGTCTTCTTTTTCTTGAGGGCGACATATCGGATCAAATTTAGATGTAGGGGCCAATGCGAATGATATATCCTGAAGAATGAAGGATATACATACAATTAGAGAAACCACTTTATATGTGACACTCTTTTTTTTGTCCATATGTTATTATTATTGAAAGTGAGTTTTACATTGTGTTATTGTAATACAAAGTCTGCTATAAATCAACTTAATTATTAGTTTGAAGGAAATACGTAGGAATATTCTATCCCCATCCCCTAAGATCTTTTGTCGGAGCGTAAAAACAAAGCGCCGCGCGGAGTGTTCGAGCACCACACGAAGGAGGCGCGCAGAACACGCAGCGCGGCGCTTTTGTCTAAGAGACAAAAGACCTCTCTATCTTACATCATGCCACCCATCCCACCCGGCATTCCACCCGGCATACCTCCACCCATCGGCATTCCGGCTCCTTCTTTCTCCGGTTTGTCGCAGATGAGGGTTTCCGTTGTAAGCATAAGAGAGGCTATACTTGAAGCGTTCTGAAGAGCCGATCTGGTAACCTTGGTCGGATCGATAATACCGGCCTTTACCATATCGGTAAATTCGTTAGAATCGGCGTCATAACCGATCTTATCATCCTTTTCAGAAAGAAGTCTCTGCACGATGACCGAACCTTCGGCACCCGCGTTAAGAGCAATCTGTCTGACAGGTTCTTCAAGAGATCTTTCGATGATTTTAGCCCCAGTTGCCTCATCACCTTCAAGCTTCAAAGAAGCTAATTTTTTCTTAGCCCTTAAAAGAGCCACTCCACCGCCAGGAACTATACCTTCTTCCGCGGCCGCCCTTGTAGCGTGAAGTGCGTCCTCTATTCTGGCCTTCTTTTCCTTCATTTCTATTTCAGTCGCGGCGCCAACGTTTATGATCGCCACTCCGCCGGCGAGTTTCGCCAAACGTTCCTGAAGTTTTTCTTTGTCATAATCAGAATCGCTAACTTCGATCTGTTTTCTGATCTGAGATATTCTGGCCTTCACATCATTCTGAGCGCCCGAACCTTCAACTATCGTTGTGTTTTCCTTATCGATAGTCACTTTCTTTGCCTGCCCGAGATCGTTCAGCTGAATATTTTCAAGTTTTATACCAAGATCCTCGGTTATCGCGCGGCCACCCGTTAGAATAGCGATATCCTCAAGCATAGCCTTACGTCTGTCGCCATAACCCGGGGCTTTCACAGCACAGCAACTGAACGTACCGCGGAGTTTATTTACAACCAACGTAGCAAGCGCCTCACCTTCGGTCTCTTCCGAGATTATAAGGAGAGGTCTCCCCGACTGAGCGATCTTCTCAAGCAGAGGAAGAAGGTTCTTCATGCTGGAAATCTTCTTTTCGTGGATAAGGATATATGGCCTTTCCAGAACGCATTCCATTCTTTCCGGATCCGTCACAAAATACGGAGAAAGATACCCCTGATCGAACTGCATACCTTCTACCAATTCCAGCGTTGTATCCAGAGTTTTACCTTCTTCAACTGTAATAACTCCGTCTTTACCGACTTTTTCCATAGCTTCAGCGATCTTTTCACCGATAACTTTGTCACTGTTTGCAGCTATTATAGCGACCTGAGCTATCTCTTTGCTGTTTTTGATAGGCGTCGAGATCTCTTTAAGATGCGCGACAACCGCCTCAACAGCCTTTTCTATACCTCTTTTAAGCTGCATCGGGTTCGCACCGGCTGTAACATTTTTCAACCCTTCTTTATATATCGACTCCGCAAGTACCGTAGCGGTGGTTGTACCGTCACCGGCCACATCGCTAGTCTTTGAAGCTACTTCTTTCACCATCTCGGCTCCCATATTCTCATACGGGCATTCCAACTCTATTTCCTTCGCGACAGAAACACCGTCTTTAGTGATAGTCGGCGCACCAAACTTCTTTTCTATAACGACATTTCTTCCTTTCGGACCTAACGTAACTTTCACAGCGGCAGCCAGCTTTTCCACACCTTTCAGTATAGAGCGGCGTGCTTCTTCTCCATATTGCAACTGCTTAGCCATTGTTTCCTCCTTAGATTTATAATTTAAATTTACTTTTTAACTATCCCTAAAATATCATCTTCCCTAAGCATAAGAAGGCTTCTCTCATCCAGCTTAAGCTCCGTGCCGGTATATTTGCCGAACAGTATGATATCTCCGACTTTCACTTCCGGCGCCACTACTTTGCCGTCATCCGTAACTTTCCCTTTTCCGACAGCTATTACTTTCCCTTCCTGCGGTTTTTCCTTCGCGGTATCCGGCAGGACTATCCCGCCCTTAGTCACTTCTTCCGCTTCCAGGACCTCAATGAGTATCCTGTCCCCAAGTGGTCTAATCTCCATATCTTTCCCTCCTATTGGTTTGGTAATTTTATTTTTCATCATTAGCACTTTAGACGTCCGAGTGCTAAAACACCCGTTAATTATATCCCTCAATAAAATTTTGTCAAGGTTTTAAAACTGCCTGAATTCATATTGAGGATTAGCAATCTTTTACATAGAGTGCTAACAAGAAAGAATTATATTGGCGAACATCAATTTTGTCAATATTTTTTCTTCGCATCTAGCTACGGCAGACAGGTCAGATTTGCCGTTATCCGATGTATTCGCCATCCCATTTACATTCCCGCCTCCGCCTGTTCGGAAGTTCTGCGCTCTTTAGAAAAATACCCTGTTATTTCCGATCTCCAGGCGTTTGATACTTCGCTGAAGCGTAAAATATTTCTATCTTTGCGGGTATTTTTCTCAAGTGCTCGAACATTCCGAACAGACGGATTGTGTTGAAGATGTCGTGCGAAGATCCGAGATGATATGCTAAAGTGTCAAGCTTCCCTGAACGAGATCTCTCTTTATTGGTTACAATAAAGGTTTCGAGGCGTCCTCGTTCTTTAACCCATAACCAGGAGGGAAGCATGACAGTACAAAT
>Ga0209099_1000938_pt1 | contig 32219 bp, 38 predicted proteins | sample AD_JPNHW2_MetaG_FD_184430 | JGI IMG/M metagenome (GOLD analysis project Ga0209099, IMG submission 184430) | Active sludge microbial communities of municipal wastewater-treating anaerobic digesters from Japan - AD_JPNHW2_MetaG (SPAdes) (version 2) | ecosystem: Engineered > Bioreactor > Anaerobic... | reverse complement strand
AAGACCCGTCGCCGTGATCTGGAACGGGCCGGGGCGCTGATTGCAGCGGGGCTCGACCGGCTGATCCGCGCCGCTGGGGCGGGGGTGTCCGATGCCGGCTGATAATCCCTGTGTCACCCCGGATGCGCTGATGGAATCGGTGCGTGCCTTCTTGGCGTTCGGACCGCCGAAAGAAGGGTCGGCGGCGTACCATGCCGCGTGGAAGTGTCTCAACGCGGCGCAGCTCGCCGACGTCGCGAAGAGCACGGCGATTCGTGTTGAGCAGAATGAAATCATCAACCGGTTACAGGGCAGGCTTGCCGAGGAGACCCGGCGTCTCGAGACCGTCCACGCCGATGTTGCCCGGGCCCGGGAACTTCTGACTCAGGAGCGGCAACGTACCGCGGAGCGGATCTCCGAAATCCAGCGCCTCGCGTTGCGGGTCTCCCAGGAGCGCCAGGAGCTCCGGGCAAAGTTGAAGCAGGAGATCCACGACCGCGAGGTCGCCGAGGACGAGATCACGGATCTCAGGCGCGAACTCGGGGTCGCCAAGGCGGAGATCGCAGGGCTCCGGGCCAGCTATGACACCCTGCATGACCAGCGCCACGCCGAGGCCCGGAAGGCGGATGAGGCCCGCGCCGAGCTGGAACAGGTAAAGAAATCGCATAACTACCTGGTCTTCGGGCAAGTGAAGTTGGAACGAGATAAGCTGCTCCAGTTCAAGACCTTCGTGCACACCAGGCTCGACGAGATCGGGATCCCCAGCGATCCCGGTGGTCCCCACACCGCCGCGGGCTGCAGGATCGGGGACCGCCTCGACCTCGTGGCCAGGGCTGTCGACCAGAACGCCGCGCTGATCGAAGCCGTGCGGCGCGCCGCGGCGCAGTGGGCCCCGCATCGCATCAGCGCTGAGTTCCACGCGGTCTGTCGCGACCTGTTCAAGCTCGCCAACGTGGCCACGGATCCCCGGCATGATCCGCCCATCTGAGCCATCATGAGGCTCTACGCGTACTACGCTCTGCTCACTGTGACCCTGACAGCAATGCTGGGGATGGTGAGCATCGTAGTCGTCACGCTGATTGACACCATTCGTGAGGTAACTCGATGACGTCATCCATGGCTGTCACCTTCTACTTCTTTCACCTCCTCGGCCTCCTGTTCCTGATCTGCACGATGCACAAGTGGGATCAGTGGTTCGCCTGGCTCGACGCCTGGCAGACCAAGCGGGCCTACGACGCCTCGGTCCGCGAAGCCATCCGACTCCGTGACTTGGATAAACCCCATGAATGACGATCAGATCCACGCCCTCGAGGGCGTCAGCTCCACGCTCCTCGCCGAAGTGCTTGGCCCTGGTACGCATGGGGTACCTGGAACGTAGCCCCTGGGGAGCGTACCGCAGGACCAAGAAGCGGGTTCCCCATGTCTGAGGAGCCCCGTACCGTCGCCGCGGTGTTCGTCGCGGTAGTCCTGCTCAGCGTGTTCATTGTGGGCCGCCTCGTCGGTGTCGACGCCGGCAAGGCAGCTGCCAAGGAGGCCCTGTACCAGGAAGCCGTCATGGCGGGTCACGGGGCCTGGATCACGGGGCCCACGGGGGCCCCAACGTTCCAGTGGACCCCGGTGAAGCCGGAGCACTGAGACCTAACGGAAACGAGGACCCCCTGGCCGTAGCCAGGGGGTCCTCGGTTTCTTTAGCTATGGGTGCTCCACTGGGAAGTGTTCCAAGTGTTGCATCGGAGTTGTAAGCCCAGTTCAGGGAGTACCCTGTGCCGCGATGCATCGCTACGACACCATGACGCCGCGCCAGATCCACGCCCTGGCTCCGTTGCCGCCGCTGCGGTACTCCCCGGACCCCCTGTGGTACCGGCTCCCGCACCGGCTCCGGGCCGTGGCATATACCCTGGGCGGTACCATCGAGGACCGCCTCAGGGCCGACAGGGTCTACGCCACTGGTCTGCGCACCCTGGCAACCTGTCCCGGTGGGCCCTGGTTCCCTGGCATCCGGGCCTCCGTGGCTTCCTGGCTCCCCGGGTTCCGCTGGGACCCCATGGGGCCCATGACCTGGCCTGACATCTATGTCTATGTCGAGGCCTATTACCGCCGGCACCCCGAGCAGGAGCTCTGGCGGAGCCAGGCCCTGGAGAGCACCGTGGATCACCGGCCCCGGAGCCCTGAGGTCGTCAGAGTCGTTGAGGTCGAGCCCAAGACAGATTTCCCCTGGGACGAGGTCCCTGCTGATAAGGGTTGACTGGGAGTCAAGTCGGGTATCGTCCCCAGGGAACCTCGGGAAGCTCCCTCGTGCCTGACACCCCTATCAGCGTTGAACTTGAACAGGCCTGGAGCTGGGTCTGCCCGGCCTGCCAGCAGCGCAACTACACCAGGGGCCACGCCTGCAAGGACCCCAAGATCCTTGCCGAGGCCCGTGAGGAGCTTGGCCCCGGGGACATAGTCCTCTCGCCTGAGCAGGTCTTCTGCTGCAAGTGTGAAACCCGCTTCCCCGTTAAGGTCCCCTCCGATGACTGACATCCCCTCTGGTGGTCTTCCCATCTCGCAGGTCGCCGAAGCGACAACGCTGTGTCTCCTCACCGAGATCAGGAAGCTGTTCCCCGACATCAAAGCGGTCGACTATCGCGCCGGGTATCGGCCCAATCGTGACGTGGCATGGACACGGCTGCTCTCACCGAAGCTCTCCGTTGACGTCGCCGCGGTGTGTGCTCCTGATGCGCTCGTCTCTCGCCTCTACTTCACTGCGATTGCCCCGGTCATCGCTGAGCTGATCGCGCACACCGACAAGCACACCGCGATGCGACGCGGTGAAGTCGTCGTCGGTGTATGGCTGGAGCGGGAAGCACATCGCCTCCAGTACTTCGCTTGGCTTGAGGCCCTCGCTGACAAGGGTTGACTCGGAGTCAAGTCAGGTATCGTCCCAGGGGAACCCCTCAAGGAGTCCCAGGACATGACCCCGCACCTGACCACGGAAATCCAGGATATCATCAACAAGAGTTTGCCGGCCCAGGTCGGCGATCTCCTGAAGCAGCGTCTCATCGCTGCGGATCAGACCGAGGAGCGTCTCAGGGGAGCCGTGAACTCCATTGAGTCCCTCCGGGCCGAGAACGCCAGGCTCACCAAGGAGAACCTCGAAGCCCGGGACATCCTGAAGCGGGAAGGGGAACTCCGGGGCGGAGAGGCCCAGCTCGCCGCAGCCCAGACCAAGCTGGCCCTGGATCAGGCCGTGCTGGCGGTCCGCGCCGAGATGACCAAGGAGATGCAGATCCAGAATCTCGAGGTCGTCAAGGCGGTGTTCCAGAACAACGTGTTCAAGTACACCAGGAACCTCCAAGAGGGCCACGCGTTCCCGGTGCCCCCGAGCCCTGGGAACCAGTTCCCGTGCCCCCAGACCGCGGTGACGCAGACCACGGAGCACGTCGACGGCGAAGGCAGTCCGGCAGCTATGGGTCCCCGCTGAGACCATGGGCGCGGTCCGATACGGGAAGCACGAGGTCAGCCCGGACCAGCAGCACGGGCTCCTCAGGGATCTCCCGGATCCCATGAGCCGGGACTGCTACTTCGACGAAGACGATCTCGTCGCCTTGATCCTCCGAGCCGGGGCCAATGAGGTCTGCCCGCATTGCAGGCAGACCACGCCGACACGGGGCCCCCTGAAGCCGCGCCAAGCCAAGGTCCTGGTGCAGCGCCTCCTGAGGCACTGGATGCAGTGCTGCTTGGTCACGTACTCCACGGTTCTCGATAAGTATAGGCGGCTGCCATGAAGACGTCGTTGCGGCGTACCGTTGTCAAGGAATCCGACCTCCTCGTAGCTCTGGGGAACCACTTCGCTGCCTATGGCTACGAGTGTTACCCCGAGATGGGGGCGGATCTCACGGTGTACCACCGTGGCAGAGATGAGCTCATCGGGATCGAGGGCAAGCTCGACTTGAACTTCAAGGTTCTGGACCAGGCCCTGCACAAGAAGCACCGCGGCGCCCATGACGCCGTCCTGATCTGCACCACAAACAGCAGCATTGCCCGGTTCTGGGCCCCGAAGATCTGCCACCACATCGATGTCGGTTTGGGGGTCATCGCGGTGAGCCATGTCTCGGACTATGACCGCCAGATCTACGGCGGCCCCCTGATCGAGGTCACGCAGCCCGCAGCGGTCCTGAAGACACGGGACCGCTACCGGACCAACCTCTTGGAGCTGATGTGCCCTGAAGCCCAGGTCTACGCGACCCCGGGAGCCAGTGGACCCCTGGGCTTCACGGAGTTCCGGATGCAGGAAGTCCTGCTGTACCGGGAGTGCCTCAAGGGGCCCCTGACCGTGGACGAGGCCCGGGAGGTCATGACCCCCAAGGGGTCCAAGAAGAAGATCGACCTGAAGCGCTTCCTGTCCTACTTCGGGGGAGCCTTCAAGGCGCTCAAGCTGGAGGCCGAGCACGTCGTCGTCGCGGGCCCCTGGGGGTCCCAGGAGATCGGTCACAGCGGGCTCCAGTGGTGTGCCCCGCGGCCTGACCTCGCGGGAAAAGAGCCCGGGATATTGATCCCAGCAACCCTAAGCACCGCAGGCACATAGAGTTAGCGTCAATGCGGTCACATCTGGGGGTCCCGGGACCCCGCTATTCCCCTATGAAACAGGCCCTGTAGAGTGCCCCGGAAGCCATGGTCATCTCCCCTTTCATCGTGTATGTCAACGGGACCGCTCTGGATGTCCGGAAGTCCGTGATGTGGACTACCTCCGGGACCAATGTCTCCGTGTATTCCCGGTGTGCCCCGGGGATCCCCAACCTGACCCCTGCAGCTGCCTTCATCGTTGCGAAGCAGGCCGATGTGGATGCCGCTGCGTTCGTGAAATGAGCACATCGCCTCCCGTGGCGAAGCGGGCCCGGATGGGGCTGGACTCCAAGACCACGGAGCTCACCACGGTGCCCCGGGTCCGCGCCATCGTGATCAACGGGGTCAAGGGGATCTGGGTCCCCGTGCATCCCCTGGCGGAGTACCGCTCCGCTTCCCATCCCTCGACGCCTCGGTAAGAAGGTCTCACCATGCCCGTAGTCTCCGCTCATGTCTTCTCGGTCCAGGGGACCCAGTACGACCTCCGCCAAGCCGTGATGTGGGCTCTGGAGAGCGCCACCGTGGTCCGGGTCCACTACAGAGGGGCCCCCGAGGGCACCTGGATCCGCCACGTCCTCGCGGACTGGATCGCGGCGAAGCAGACCTCGCTGGGCACCACGATCGCGCTGAGCCCGCACATCTTCAACGTGGGCTCCAGCTTCTGGGACGTCCGGTTCGCCGGGATGTGGGCCCCTGGCGTCGGCACCGAGATCCGGGTCTACTACGAGGGCACCAACGAGGACACCTGGGTCGTGCACCCCGTCATCGCGGACTGGGAAGCCAAGAAGACCGCCAGTCTGGGAGACGGCGGATAATGTCTCCCAGCGGAGACCGTCTCGGCATCGATATGCCGAGCCCTGCGGTGATCGAGAAGCTCCGGGACTGCCAGGCGACGTGCGACGAAGATGCCCGGGAGATCCTGCTCTGCTTCCACTGCCCCGGCTGCGCCGGCGGCCACGCCTACCGGATCAAGGGGGCCCCGGGGCAACCGGTGTGGACCTGGAACGGGTCCCTGAGCTCGCCGACGTTCGAGCCCTCGCTCCTGGTGAACGGGGACTGGCCCGAGAAGCGCTGTCACCTCTTCCTGCGCAATGGCGTCATAGAGTTCCTCCCGGACTGCTACCACGATCTCAAGGGGACATCCGTAGCCCTGAAGCCGGTATGAAGTTCGAGGATATGGACCTCGAGGTGTTCACCACGGAGACCGGGGTCCACGTCGTGCCCCAGATCTCGCCGAAGGTCTTGAGCGGCGGGGACTGCGGGTACTGCTGCCTCGCTGGGCTCCTCGGCGTCTCGGTTCCCGTGGCCTACGAGATCACGGAGTCCCGGATGCCCAAGGGCTTCGAGGGTAGAGCTTCGATGTGCGCGTGGCGCTGGCGCTTCCTGCTGCAGTCCTTCGGGCTTCCCGGGGAAGAGTACCGGCCCAAGCATTACTACTACAAGTCCGGGGCGATCCCGATGCACTGGGACAACCGGAACTGGATCGATGGGGTCCGAGACGTCGTCGCTGCCGGTGATGTCCTCGTGGCATCGGTGCGCTTCAACCGGGGCGCCCCGCCGCCACCGCACACCCCCGGGGACAGCGACCACAACGTCCTGATCACGGGCTACAAGCAGCACTGGCTCCCACATCCCACCATGGCTGGGGCCGCGTCGCAGTCCCGTGAAGTCCTGATCTCGTGCTCCGCCAAGGGGGAGTCCTGGATACCCTGGGACGAGCTCCTGTACTGGCACGGTGCCTACCCCGCGTTCGTGGTCCCCGTGGCGGCGCTGCGCCAGGCCTACGCCCGGGATACCAGGTGCCCCGTGGAGCCCCGAACCATGCTGTACGAAGGATAGAGCTATGGAGATGCCCCGCATCGTTGCCGTGGATGGCGCCGTGGTCCGGGACAACCTGGAGACCGGCTTCATCGGAGGCACCAACGCGTTTGCGTCGCCGCAGTGGTGCCCCCAGGGAACCGTGGTCCTGGAACAGGGCTTCTCGAACCGAGATCTCCTGGCCTTCCTGATCCATGAGCTCAAGGAGAGCGCGCTCATGGCCACGGGCCAGAGCTATGAAGACGCCCACGACGCCGCTAACCGCACCGAGCAAAGGTTCCGTACCATGTCCAAAGCAGCTGCCCTTCTCCGCGTCGCCTTGCTCCGGAAGACCGCGGCGAACGTGATGCCCCATGGCGCCCCGCACATCGTCCCGCTGAAGGCATCCTCGTCGTACGCACCGAGCCCAGCGATTGCTCCTCGGGGTCCCGGGATGGCTGCCCGCATGAAGGCCTACGACGCCCCCATGAAGCCTGTGGCCCCCGCGGCGGCTCCTGTGGCTCCGAAGCCCACGATGCCGGCTGCGGTGACACCGCGCCCCCTGGGACAGCCCGCGGTTCCCGCGGCGCCGCCTCCGGCCCTCGACCACGGCTTCCGGCCCGGGTCCCCGCCTCCGATGGACGCCCTCCTGAAGCGTCTCGGTGTCACCGGGGAGATCCCCGCGGCTCCCGTGGGCCCCCAGCTCGGGGCACGCCTCAAGGACTTCCTCACCAGGGGCACCGTGACCCCCGCCACGGCGGCATCCACGGCGGCCAGCGGCGCCATGGCTGGTGTCGCCGGGGTCGCCGCGAAGAACCTCGCGGATCAGCGTTCCGGGGCCCCGGAGTCCGCGCCCACCGCTGCGCCGGATGTCCCGGCACCGCCCCCAGTGGCCGCTCCCGACGGCGAACCCCAGCTCATGCCTGATGTCCCCAGGGCGCCCCGATATGATCCCCTGGAAGGCATGCAGGCCTGATTGCGCCTCAGGGGTCCAGCACTAGGATCCCGGGCATGAAGCCCACCGCCATCCTCCGCGCCGCCCTGATCTCGAAGTGTGCACAGGAGGTCCCCGGTGCGACTCCGGGGATCATGGATCGCATCGGTGCCGGTGCCACCGCCGCCAAGAACACCGTGGCGACCGGGCTCCACGGCGCCCGGGACACCATCGGCGCCGGGCTCACCTCCGCCAAGGACTGGATCGGCAAGAACCCGGGCACCACCGCTGGCATCGCTGGTGGCGTCGGTGCCGCTGCGCTGCTGGCCTACATGCTGAACCGGGACAGTGCCCCGAAGAAGCGCCGCGGCCTCGTCGCGGCCTAAGTCATGGGAGATCTCATCAGGGTACGCCTCACCGGGCTGTTCCGTGATGAGGAACCCGACACGCACGATCAGGATCCCGGGTGCGAGGCCCAGTTCGAGGACCTCGATGATCCCTCGATCCTGAAGACCGTCAGGATCACCTTCGCGAACAACTGCCCCTGTCCCTGGTACGCCGCCATGGCGCACTTCTACGGCACCGTGAGATCCACCACGGGATCCATGACGGTGCCCGGGATCGGGACCTACCGGACCTACGAGGTCAACGCCGCGGATCGTGCCTCCGTGGTGACCGCCCTGGGGATCCGCAGTGCCGACGGCACCGGACTGGTCTGCCTCGAGATCCCCGCGGATGCCGCGTTCCACGGCATCGTGCTGGGCCGGACCCAGCCCATGTTCGGCGACGAGGATCTCCCCGGAGCCGCCCAGGCGACATCCTGGGGGAACTGGGGCTCCCTGCCGGTTCCCGGTGACGCCTGGTGTCGCCTCGTCTTCGTGGCCCCCGACGGTTCCAACTACGGCACCGCCATGGACGGCTCCCGCTGGATCTTCGGGTACTATCCCGGGGTCCGGTCCAATGGCACCGACATTGCTCCGGGGCCCCCGACCCAGGAACGCCTCAGCTTCAGCCAGCCCGCGCTGCAATACAGCGCTAACGTGGTCCTCGTGGCGCGGCGCTATGATGAGCGCGCCGAGACCGCTGGCTTCGCGACCCGGTTGGCCTGGCACGTCGTCCCCGGTGAGATCCCGCCGGCGAACATCGTGGTGGCCCGCAAGGGCACCGATGACTGGGGTGCCGCCTTCGAGGAGTTCGATGCGTCCCAGACCTACGATGGGACCTGCCTCGTTGCCTATGACCCCATTGCCCTGAAGTGGCGCAAGGCCACCGTGATCTCGACGGCCCCGTTGCCGGCGGCCCCGGATCACAGCGCTCCCACGGATCGGACCCTGCTCGGGGTCTGCAATGGGAGCAACGGCAGCAATGGCTCGATCTTCTTGGCGCAGCGCTTCATCGTCACCGAGGGCAGGTTCTGGCTGAACCCCGCGATCGACGCCCTGTTCGACAACACCCCGTACTACATCGCTTCTGACGCCACCGAGGGCTCCCCGACTACAGCGGGGACCTGGTCGGTGTCACCGTGCGCCTCGAGCTGCCGGCGCCCCGTGTTCATTCACCACACCGAGGGCTGGTGCACGATGTGTGCCCAGCACCTGGGGCCAGGGCAGCGGTTCCGCTACGACGCCACGGGATCCCTGGAGGCCCTGGTCGACGCCCAGGAGAACCGGATCTCGTACCGGGATATCGCGAACGTCACCGACGACGAAACCGCGGTGGGTACCGAGAACGACGAGACCCTGTCCTGGTTCCTGGATGCCGGGTTCCAGAAGCGCGCCTTGGTCGTGAAGCGCGGCGACCTCGTCGTGAACATCGGGGACCCCGCGGCCACGGATTACACCAGGGGCTCCCAGCTCTGCTTCCCGTACATCGCCGCGAATCGCGTCACGGACACCTATGACCCCGTGACGGCGGCCTGGGAGGGCTGGCTCACGATGCAGGCCGAGGCCACCAGCGTCACCGCGGGCACCCTGTCCTTCTTCGACGGCACCGATGCCGTGATACAGTGGTTCGGCGACACCGTGCCGGACGCGGATCCCGTGGGCTCCACGAGGAAACGGAAATGGGCCTTCCTCATGGACACCGAGCATCGCTCCGGGTGGTCCTGGAGCTGGTGGGGTAACGATGACATCCAGCGCGTCGTGATCCGCCAAGAAGACGTCACGGCGTTGCCGGCCGGCTTCTTGGCGCTGACGCGTCCCGAGCTCTACATCCGGGCCATCGAGGTCTGCGACTCCGTGAATCCCACGATCACGAAGCACATCGGGATCCTGGCTACGGACGAGTTCTAAATGGCTTTCAAGCTGAACTCGCCATGCGGGTGCTGCACGCCACCCGTGATCTCGAACTACTTCCATGCCACCGTGGATATCCATGGCGGCTTCACCGCGGTGGACGATCGCTGTGTCGCGCAGGCATCGCAGGATGATCCCCCGCAGATCGGGCGGGTCGTCACGACGTATTACTGGGTGGACTGGCTCCACAAGAACTGGGACACCTACAGCTCGCCGAAGGTCCCCAATGTGCAGCTCGGCTGGGGCACCACCAGGCTCGGGACCACGCTGCAGACCAGAGCGGCGGGCAGCCGACCCCTGTACCAGCCGACGTGGCAGTTCGACTATCCCCAGACCGAGATCTACAAGCTCAGGAACTTCGAGCTGTCAGCACCGGGGACCATGACGCATCCCAGTGCGGATGCCTTCATGATCACCGAGGACGGCACCGCGACGACGTCGGTCCCGTTGTCGATTCCGATCTGGATCGGTCGCTCCGGGTTCCCGGGGTTCACGGGCATGAGCTTCGCCAACGCCGTGATCCCCTACGGCACCGATCCCGTCACGGGGATCTTCCGCTCCGGGTGGCAGTCCAGGCTGGTGTACTACGCCCACGGCGTGAAGTATGAACCGCTGCCAGCGGTGTTCACGGCGAACACCGGGGCCCGGAAGATGGAGGTCACGACTGCGACAACAGACATGGGGTTCGAGGCGAAGTGCCAGTGCACCTATGGGCTCGCGCATCAGACCGGCACCGGTGCCGGCCTCTACGATCCCTCCGCTGACTACCCCGACAATACCTGCTTCACCTACGACACGAACTACCTGATCTACGGCGTCGACCAGCGCCACGTCGCCACGATCATGGCTGCGGTATCTCCGGTGGGGTCGGCCTGGCAGCTCACGTTGTCGATTCTGTCCCTTGCGGGATCCTGCTCCCTGGGTCAGCGGTACTGGGTTTCCAACGGCAACTTCGGTCTCAACCCGGCCATGGTGGTCTCCGGGATCACGTTGACACCGACCATGGACATCAGCTTCACTCCGGTTGGATTCAACACGACGACCTCAGTGACGAAGTCGATCTGTGGCGGCAACGCTGAGGTCACCGTGAACATCGATGTCTCCGCTACGGGCCAGGTGACGCGCTGCGAAGTGGTCTGCACGCCCCTGGTCACCATCGTTACCTCGGGGCCGGGCTGGTACCAGAACTTCGGGGGGCTCTGATGCCGCTTGCCCTCAACGACTTCGTTCGGGTCCGCATCGCGATCTCGATCCAGGACAACTTCGTGGATATGTCCGTGGGGCAGGTCTACGACGAGGGCACGTCGTCGTGGACCGACATCGTGTGGGTCGCGATCAGCTCAGGATGGGTCACGCTGCGCGAGTTCGGCGACGTCGAGTTCTGGTGCCGTGTGAACTCCTTGGCGCTGACCCGGAGCTCCGTGACGCGGCCCAGCGTGTACCCGGTGTCCTGGTGCACCGGGGGCACCGAAGCGGACACCTATGTCTACCAGACCACGGCGTATTCGTCGTTCGTGAGCTGGGCCCGGCTCCAGGCCGGCGGCTCCGACATCTACACCAATCTGCCCGGGCTCGGCAGCATCCTGAACACCGTCGGCATCGAGGGCTACCAGTACGCCCGTGCCGGGTTCTCGGGGCGGATCCGGAACCCGGTGCGGTGGTCGACGTCACGGGCCGGCACCATCACGAAGCTGACGTCGTATCGCTGCGGGGACAGCTCGAAGCGCGAGTTCACGTCGCATATCAGCGGATCCTCGGACAGCTTGGCCGGCTTCAGTGCCTGGCTCGCCGCGAACAAGCCCGAGCTCGGGTCCCCGATCACATTGCACATCGTCGGGACCAAGCTGAACGTGACATCCACGGGGCAGACCCTGGATGCCGTCAGTGCCACGATCTCCATCTTGATCAACGCCGACAACGGAACCGGAATCGGTTGGACCGCGACGGGAACGAACTGCGGATTGAGTGTCACGGACCGCGCCGTGACGGTGTGCGGTGGTGGCACCGAGCAGCTCGGCGGCTTCGGCGTCGGGAACGTCTATGTCCCGTCGTCACCGACTCCGCCGGCCCCGACGGTTTCGTTGGGAGTTGCCCTGACCGCTGCGTCGGGCTCCTTTGCCCGTGTTGCCGCGGGCGGTGGCACCCTCACCGTGACTCCGTCGCCCGCGGACTACAAGGGGCTCTCCGTGACATTCACCGTGGATTCCGAGGGGCGCATCGCAGCCTGCGGCGCCACCATGGCCGGGTACACCCTGCAGGGCTGGGGCGTCTGCCGCGAGGAAGGTGGGCTGCTGGCATGAACGTCTTCCTTCCCTGGTTCGGCCACTTCGGCGACCTGATCCATGAGATCATTCCAGGGATCTGGTCCCGGTACCGGCCCGGGGACATCGTCTGCGGGAACCCGCGACACGCCGCGCTGTACCCCGTGGCCCCGGATGCTTCGCTGTGGCCCCTGGTCGAGGCCGTCTACCCCAACGGCTACGACCACAACCACAACCATCACCTCCTGGAGCTCCAGCTCGAAGCTGCGGCCCGGGAACGGTGGCCCGGGGCCCTGTTGCTGCACCACTGGGACTTCAGCGGTGGCGAGAAGCCCACGATTCCACGGCCGGAGCCCGTGCCCGTGGATGTCGTCTTGGCCCCGCGGCTCAAGCACTACACCGACGCCAAGAGTGGGTTCCCTTGGGCCCGACTCTCCGAGCTCTGTACGGCGCAGGGCTGGACCGTGGGGCTCGCGGGGTCCCAGCGGGAATCCCTGGAGGTCCCGGCGGTGGTCAGGGCCTGGGAGCTCGATCCTCCTGGCGACACCGTGACGGGCACGATGCGGCTCCTCGCCGGTGCCCGGATCACGGTGTCCCTGGACAGCGGTGTCGCTCACCTCGCCGCGCTCCTCGGGGTTCCCCAGCTCGTGTACTACGCGAACCGCGGCGACGAGACCTCGATCCTCAGGATCCAGGACCAGGTCTATGTCCGGATGCAGTTCGACGCGATGCGGAGCTGGAACCAGCTCTGCTGGCCCGTCACGGGGACCCCCGAGGACATCGTTGCTGATATCCATCGCCTGTTCCGGGGCGACGGGCTCCCCGTCACGCTGACCCCTGAGGTCCCCGTCGCCGAGACCCCGTTCCCGGAGCCCCGCTACGCGGGCCCCGAGCTCACGGAGGCCCGCCTGGCGCGCTGCCGGATCTGTGAGAACTGGGTCGACGAGAAGTGCTCCATCGCGGGCTGCAACTGCAGCGGCGCCGGCTTCGCATCCCGGCTCCTGAGTCGGTGCCCCATTACGCGCTGGACAGCTTGACCACCAGTCAACCCTGAACAGGATGACACCATGCCGGTTCCCCCTGCCAATCTGCCACGGCTCGTTCCGGTTCCGAGGCCGGTACTCATCGCCAAGGATGTCGCCATCATGGTGCGCCTGGCCCGGGCCGAGATCGCCGCAGGGGTCACCGGGGGTCAGCCCGTCGCCAACATCCAGGAAGTCCTCGGGGCCCTGGGGCGCGTCGAGGCCTGGATCCGGAGTCAACCCAGGGAGCCCAGCGATGCCAGCAGACCCCACGGAATCCCAGCCGGCGCAGTTCCCGTCGCTGCCCCAGCAGGCCAGGAACGCAGCGGGAGCGATCTTCCGGGCCGTGAGGTCGTTGACCCAGGGGCAGCCCACGTTGAGCCCGGAAGCCCTCCTGGCAACGAGGCTGGCGCAGTGCCGGGCGTGCCCAGCGAGCACCCCGGGGACCGTTGATGTCGAGCACAGGCGCTGCCTGGACTGCGGCTGCTACCTCTTCGCCAAGGTCAAGCTGATGACCGAAGAGTGCCCCCGGGCGAAATGGTAACGGTCTCCCAGCGGAGAATATGATGCCGCTCCACGTTACCCCTACGGCGCAGAAGTTCTGGACCGAGGTCTTCGAGGCTACCGGCGGCTGCGTCATGGCGGCTGCGCTGCGAACCAACCGCTCCCCGGCGCACGTGGGCCGCTGGCGCGCCGTGATCTACGGGGCCCGGATACACTGCCGCAAGAACAGCACCCTGAACCAGGACCACGTCGACGAGCTCATCGCGGCGATCCACGCCGGGGTACGACAGATCGATATGGCGCACCGGTTCGGGGTCTCCCGGAGCACCTTGCAGCGCATGATCGACCGCTACGGGCTGCCGCTCCGCCGCGCCCCGAGAAGCGCCCGGAAGCGCTCAGCTGAGATCGACTTCTCTCCGGGGGAAGCCCTGGTAGGCTCAGGGCCTCATGGACAGCACTGCACTGATCCCGGCGCTGCGGCGCTCCGCCTTCCTGAAGCAGAGCGCTGACCTCCTCAGGGGACTCGGGACCGTTGCGAAGCACACCGTGCCCGCTGCGGGAGCCGTCACCGCTGTCGGTGCCGGAACGGACTGGGATCCCGCAGCGATGACCGCCGCCGGCGCCGGGACCTATGCCTTGGGGCACCCCTTGGCCGGCCTGGCGCAGCGCGGTGCGAACCGGCTCGCCTCCGGGGCCAAGACGAAGGCGACTCAGGCGAATCTGGCGCATAGCCGCCTGAATACCAACGTGACGACCCCGGTGCAGCCCCACGTCCATGATCCCCTGAAGACGCAGGCCGAGAACGTCGCGGATCGCTCCAGGGCCCAGATCCAGACCGATGCCCAGAACCAGGCCAAGGCGCAGCTCTCCGGGGCCCGGCGCGACGCCGCTGCGGCGACGCAGCGTGCCGACACGACCTCCGAGGTCGCCAAGGGCGTCAGCACCGTGGCCCCCGTGGCCGCTGCCGGCATCGGCACCGCTGCGGGCATGACGGACACGGGCCAGGCCGTCGGCGACAAGATCAACACGGGCACCGCTGCTGCGGGCACCGCGGTGAAGTCCACGTTCACCGGGGATCCCAAGACGGACTGGCTCCAGGTCGCCAAGGACTACGCCCCGGCCATCCTGGGCGTCGGCGCCGCGGGAGCCCTGGCGCTCTGGCTCATGAGCCGTGACGACGAGAACCAAGAGAAGACCGCCGCGGTTCCCGTCGATGACGACCTCGCTTTCGCGGCCCGGAACCGCCGGCGCCTCGAGGGGCTCCTGGCCCGGAACCCCAAGGCGCTCGACAACATCGGGAAGCACGAGGTCCAGGGCGCCCTGGATGCGCTCCCGGTCCAGCTCGACGCCGTTCAGCGCACCAAGCTCGCCTCCTTCCTCTGCCCCAACTAGGACCTACCCAGATGCCGTTCTCCAAGATCGCCCACGCCGCCGCTCTCGAGAAGGTCGCCGCCGCTGATGCCCATGAGCAGCGCGACGCCATCGATGCCGGCTTCGAGCACGCCTGTGACACCCTGGAGCTCAACGATCTCCAGCGCGCCAACCTGGCGAAGTTCGCCGCGGTGGTCCTCGATGTCGCGAAGCCGACCAGCGGCCTCGCCAAGGTCGCCGCGGATATCGTCGGCAACGCGGCCCCGGCCGGGGACCCCAACGCGGAGCTCTTCAAGCAGCGCCTCATCGCGGAGCAGGCCAAGGCCAAGGCGCTGGCACAGGGTCAGGCCCGGGCCGCGAATCCCGGGGTTCCCCCGGCGAAGCCCGTCGGCGCCGGCGGTGACGAGCTCTTCAACATGATGGGCGGCATGACGGGTCCCGACATCTCGCCGCCGAAGCCGGTGACCCCGCCGGCCCCGAAGCCCGTGGCTGCCCCAGCCCCGCCGGTGAAGCCCGTCGTGGCCCCGAAGCCCGCGGTGCCGCCTTCGCCGGCGCCGCCCGTGATCCCCGGCGCGAAGTGACGTCATGCTGACCAAGGAAGCCCTGGAGAAGGTTGCCGCGGCAGATGCCCGGGACCACGCCGCCGCGATCGAGGCTGGCTTCGAGGATGCCTGTGCCGACATGGGGCTCTCGCGCCCCGTCGCCGAAGGGCTCGCCAAGGTGGCCCGGGCCAGGCTCGCCGAGTTCAAGAAGGTCGCCGGCGAGACGATCCCGGCGGTCCCGAACTACCCCTTCGTGAACCCGGCGCCGCAGCCCCTGAAGCCGGGGAACCGGCTCGGCAACGTCGGAGCACCCAAGGCACCGGCGGCGCCGCCGGCGCTGAAGCCCTGGGTCCCACCGGTCCCGGTGCCGCCCATGGTCACGATCCCGGCGAAGCAGCCCGTAGCCCCGACCGCGGTGGCGGCGAAGTAAGCGTTTCAGGTCCGAGTCAGCTGTCGACGAATGGAGCGGCCGGCATAGGTTGGCGTTTGCGTGTGGCAGTTCGGGCACAGTAGGCGTAGGTTGGTAACAGCATTGTTGTGACAGTTGCCGTCTCGATGATCAAGCTGCAGCATGAGCGGTTTACCTTGCCATGTCGTTCCTTGCCCACACTTTTCGCACACTTCTGTGAGCACGCCAGTTGCAAGGAGTAGACGCTTCGCATAGGTGCCGTTGACACGGTGTGCTCTCTTCTTTGTCAGAGCAGCGAGCGGGGTATGGTCACGGATCGCAACTCGGCCGCGTTGTATCGCGTACTGTAGGACGCTTAGCTCCAGATCGAACTCTCGGCATAAGGCCGTCTGGCTGCAGCTAGTTTTGTCGACATACGCCTGAATCGCCGCCCAGTCGTGGTGACGATGTTCCCTGCGCGGTGGACGAGTGGAGGCGGGGACTGCCGGACACGGGACATCGCGGCACCAACGATGAACCAGCGAGACTGCGAGATTCATTTCGTTGGCGATTCGACCGAAACTTAGACCGGCGGCACGTAGTTCTCGAGCGCGGTTGAAGACCTCAGTTGGGTGCATGTGTTTTATCGTATAGGTATTCCATATTATGGAATGGTAAGAGCCAGTTGACACTGAGTCGTTACGACACACTATCTGGCCAGCACAGCACTGAGATCGGCAGTCGTACGCAGCAGTGCAGTGGAACGGCCGGAAGCAGCGCCAGACGTTCGGGGAACCCCGGTGAGCAGACCTCACCGGGGTTTCTTCTGTCACGACTTCCAAGACGTACTTGACTGTCAGTAAACCGTACACAGGATCCCAGACCATGCGCGACATCTTCTCGAACGGTGCCGGTCAGTTCTGGACCCCCGGCGGCTTCGAGATCACGGTGTCAGCGGAGCACCTCACGAACCGTCGAGATCAGCTCCTATCGGCGTACCGGCAGGCCTGCTTGGCACAGCACGGGCTCCACGTCACGGATCGCAACCAGATCATCGCGGCTCCCGTGCTCCACGACGGCTCCGCGATGACCCCGGAGCTCCGCCAGGCCATCGCTGATGCCCGGGCCAGGGCCGGCAAGGCCTACAGCGCCGCGGCACACCGCGCCGGAACCCTGGACTACATCAGGGACAACGAGCTCGACGGCATCGTACCTGAACTGAACTGGGAACGGGTCTGGAAGTACGTCGAGAGCACCCTGGGCCCGCCGCGCATCGTGAAGCCCAAGGAGCTCCCGACTCCACCAGGGGAACTCCAGCTCCGCCTGAACCAGGAGTTCCAGGATCTCATCCTTGCGGACCCCGCCAAGGCTGAGTTGAGCTCGAAGGAGTTCCTGGAGACCTGGATCGCGGCGAATACGCGCCGGATGTCGTGGTGGAAGCCGACCACTGTGGACCCGTCATGGTTCGAGAGCTACGGGCACCAGAAGTTCCCCTTGGCCAATCCCATGCGGACCCTGGCGGTCACGGCTACCGTGAACTTCAAGAAGCTCGCGGACACCGGGCAGACCTTCCGGTCCTGGTTTCAGCGCCGCGTCGTTGCAGCCCTCGGCGATCGTATCGACGCCGAGTTCCACCGCGAAGTCCAGGATCTGACCCGGCTCGCGTCGCCGCGCTGCGTCGACGACCTGCTCCGGGCCCCCGGTGATCCCAAGTTCCGGATCTGGATGATGGATCCTGGCGTCATGACCAAACTCGGCGCCAAGATCAACGAGAACATTATCCCGGCGAAGCATGGCACCGCGCTGATCTGGGACCGCGACACCTATCCGTTCATGACCAACTTCGTCATGGCCCGCGAGGTCGAGACCTTCGAGGCTGCGGCGATGCACATCGAGCCCGAGGACCCCTTCACCGTCGAGATCCAGCCGGCGCGCCTGGACTGCGGTGACAGAGCGGTGCGCCCCGGATGCTTCGACGTCACTGCCCGCTACCTCGGATCCATCCACATCCCAGCCGAGGCAGCTCAGTTCTGCTGGCTGGCCTACCTGAGCTGAGCCCACCGCGATGCGCCCCGCCACCTACGTCCTGACCCTATCCGCCACCCAGCTCAACGTCGTCCGCGACGCCGTGCTGCTCGCCGCGGCGGCTGGTCGAGGTAGCTTCGGCGACATCCAGGCCTGGTGGGGCGACCAAGGCGGGCACGGCGGCGCCCTCCGGGGCCAGCTCGAGGCCATGACCAAGAAGTGCACCGGGCTCCATCCCCGGCGCATCGCCGACGCCCCGGAGCCCGCCAAGGTGGCCTGGGATGTCGGTACCGTAATCTGCCACGCCCAAGCCGCGATGCGACTCAGGCGTTCACCTGATTTCACTGGCCTGGCGCGACATAGCCAGGAACCCAGTGCCCGCCTGGACTGTCTCCACTCCGGAGACCGTTCATCTCAGGGCTCCCTGAAGGATCTCGAAGCCGTCCCGGTTTCACTTCAGCGAGTCCTTCCACCGCTGCCACGCGCAGCACCTGTTCCCAAGGAACACCCGATGTCCGTTGCCAAGAAGGTCAGCAAGAAGCCCGTCACCGCCCTGGTCAAGAAGGCCAAGAAGAAGTAAGCCATGGACCCCATTGAGCTCATTGCTCGGCGCGCCGTTCAGGCCACCCGGGTTCCAGAGATCCAGGTCTCCGTCCTCACCGACGCCGAGAAGCTGTGTCTTGAGAAGGAGAAGAACTCCGTTGAGCTCAATGGGTCCGGCGGTGGCCTCGGCCTCGGGGCTCATCTCGAGGCGGTCCGCGACGCCAAGGTGGAGTCGTTCCATCGCCGGCTCGCGGTACAGCGTTCCAAGCGGAATAATCCCTCGGAGCAGCGCCGTGAAGCGGCGCGGGCCGAGAAAGCGAAAAGGAAGAAGCTGAAGAAGCGGGGGCACTGAGGGCGGCTCCATTGGCTGGACCGGCCCCGAGTAAAGTCTAAGCTGGCGTCCTCCCCATGGTCCAGCCCGTATTCTTTGATGGCAGCACCAATGAGCTCAGGCAGGCATCGCCGTCACAACGGATCGACGACGCCGTCCTGCCGAGCACGGTAGTCCGGACCAATGGGTCCACTCCCTTCGTAGCGCCGCAACCCGGCGTGGATCCCACCGCGGATCCCCATCTCACGACGCAGATCGCGGTTCGCCGCATGATCTCCGAGATCGGGGCCTGGTGTGGGCCCGTGGTCAGCGCTGCGGTCACGAACCCGGCTACGCTGACCCCGTCGGTGGATCAGCGTTGGCTCGTGGCTCCGGGGGCCATTGGCGCCTGGGCTGGCCACGACAACGAACTCGCGACGTGGCGGGGCTCCGCATGGTCCTTCCGGATCCCGTTCCGCGCCACGACCACCTTCGACCTCAACGTGGGTCGCTTCCTGACGTACACCGGGGCCGTCTGGGGCCCCTCGATCCTGCACAACGGGCTCAGCGATCTCCAGGGCGGCACCACATCCGAATACTACCATCTCACCGCGGCGCTGTACGCCGCGCTGACGGCGCCTCAGAGCCCCGGGCTCTTCTTGGCGACCCCGGCGGGGCCCACGGGCGCCCCTGGGATGCGCCGCATCGCGATGTCGGATCTGCCCACGGGCCCCACGGGATCCGTGATCTCCATGGGTCCCAGCGGTGCCACCTGGGCTCCGACGCCGACGGGGCCCACGGGCGCCTCGGGCCCCACTGGCGCAGCTTCCGTCATCACGGGGCCCACGGGCTACACCGGGAGAACGGGACCGCAGGGGCCCACGGGCGCCCTGGGCCCGGCTTCCGTGGTCACGGGCCCCACGGGTCCCCCTGGTAGCGGCGGCGGTGGTGGCGGCGGGACCGGCGACACCGGACCAACGGGGCCTCAGGGCGCCATGGGCACCGGGGCCAACGTCATCGCACTGCAGCGCTTCGTCTCCGGCGTCGACTACGTCGAGGGATCCACGAACACCTTGGTGCTGACCTCGGCGCCGAGCCACGGGGACAACCTCGAGGTCTACTTCAACGGCGTCTACCAGCACCACACCACGTTCTCGCTGAGCGGCTCCAATCTGGTGTTCACGTCGCCGATCCCCGCGGGGGTCACCGCGGTCGAGGTCCGCGCTGTGATCTCGGCCTACGTCGGTACCATGGGCCCCACGGGTCTCCAGGGGCCCACGGGCCCCAGCGGCGGCCCCACCGGCGCCACTGGGCCAGCTGGTGGGCCCACGGGCCCGCCGGGACCCGGCGGCACCGGAACTTCGGTCATCGCGCTGCAGCGCTTCGTCTCCGGTACGGACTACGTCGAGGGATCCACGACTGCGCTGACGCTGACGTCGGCGCCGAGTCACGAGGACAACCTCGAGATCTACTTCAACGGCGTCTACCAGCACCACACCACGTTCGGCCTGGCCGGCGCCGTGATCACGTTCACGTCGCCGATCCCCGCTGGGGTCACCGCGGTCGAGGTCCGTGCCCTGATCTCAGCGTATGTGGCCACCGTTGGACCCACGGGTTACACCGGCGCCACTGGGCCAGCTGGTGGGCCCACGGGCGCCACGGGGCCCAGCGGTGGGCCCACGGGTCCAACGGGCATCGCTGCCCCGGTCAGCGTCGTGCTGCAGCGCTTCATCTCCGGCGTCGATTACGTCGAGGATTACACGGACACCCTGGTCCTGGCGACGCCGCCGGATGACGCCAGCCTCGCTGAGGTCTACTTCAACGGCGTCTACCAGCAGCACGCCACGTTCAGCCTGGTAGGCTCGAACCTGGTCTTCACCTCTGTGATCCCGCAGGGTGTCGCTGCGATCGAGGTCAGGGCTGTCGTCGCCGCCTTCATCGGAACCGCGGGGCCCACGGGCCCCAGCGGTCCCAGCGGCCTCACGGGGCCCACGGGCGCTGCTTCGACGGTCACGGGCCCCACGGGTTACACCGGCCGCACCGGGCCCACTGGTGCTGCAAGCACCGTCACTGGCCCAACGGGCGCGTCTGGCCTCACGGGGCCCACGGGTGCAGCTTCGACTGTCACGGGTCCAACTGGCGCCTCAGGTCTCACGGGCCCCACCGGTGCTGCGTCGACGGTCACGGGTCCAACGGGTTACACCGGGAGAACCGGGCCCACTGGCGCATCGAGCACCGTCACTGGCCCAACGGGTCCGCTCGGAACTGGACCCACGGGCGCCGCATCCACGGTCACGGGCCCAACGGGCCCCACGGGGTCCACCGGCGCCGCGAGCACCGTCACGGGCCCAACGGGCCCTCTGGGCACCGGGCCCACCGGTGCCGCCAGCACCGTCACTGGTCCGACCGGTCCCAGCGGCCTCACGGGCCCCACCGGGGCCGCAAGCACCGTCACGGGCCCCACGGGCTACACCGGCAGGACTGGGCCCACCGGTGCTGCTTCGACGGTCACGGGGCCAACGGGGCCCACTGGTGCCGCGAGCACCGTCACGGGCCCCAGCGGTCTCACTGGCCCAACTGGCCCTCTTGGAACCGGGCCCACTGGTGCCGCGAGCACTGTCACGGGCCCCACGGGCTACACCGGTAGGACGGGGCCCACGGGGTCGCCGGGCACCATCGGTGTCGACGGCGCCACGGGAGCCACGGGGCCCACGGGCCCCGGCGCGAGTTCATCGGTCTCCGTGGTGCAGCGCTTCCTCGACGGCGTCGACTACACCGCGGGAACCTCGGCGAGCATCACGCTGACGCCCTACGCTGTGGCGTTCAACATCGACGCCCTCGACGTCTACTTCAACGGTGTCTTCCAGTCCCACTCCACGTTCACGCTGAGTGGAGCCCTGAACCAGGTCATCAACTTCACCCTGGGCGCCCCCGACGGCATCCCGGTTGGAACCGACGAGATCGAGGTCCGGGCTCTGCTGTCCATGTTCGTGGGGCAGTTCGGTCCCACGGGCTACACCGGGAACACGGGCCCCACGGGTGCCGCTTCTACGGTCACAGGTCCAACTGGTTCAACAGGGCCCACGGGCCCCAGCGGCGCCGCCTCGACCATCACGGGCCCCACGGGTCCCCTGGGCACCGGGCCAACAGGCGCTGCAAGCACCGTCACGGGACCCACGGGCTACACCGGGAGAACGGGACCCACGGGGTCGCCGAGCACCGTCACGGGCCCGACCGGACCTCTTGGAACCGGTCCCACCGGCGCCGCCTCGACCGTCACGGGTCCAACGGGCGCCTCGGGGCTCACTGGGCCCACCGGTGCCGCGTCGGATGTCACGGGGCCCACGGGCTACACGGGTCGCACCGGTCCCACGGGCGCAGCTTCAACCGTTACGGGTCCGACGGGTCCGCTTGGAACTGGACCCACCGGGGCCGCAAGCACCGTCACGGGGCCCACGGGGCGCACCGGACCCACTGGCGCCGCCTCGACTGTCACGGGTCCAACTGGCCCTCTCGGAACTGGGCCGACAGGTGCAGCCTCGACTGTGACCGGTCCCACGGGCCCAACGGGACCCAGTGGCGCCGCGTCGACCGTCACGGGTCCAACCGGCCCTCTTGGAACCGGGCCGACAGGCGCTGCGAGCACCGTCACGGGTCCAACGGGCTACACCGGTAGGACGGGACCCACTGGTGCCGCCTCGACGGTGACGGGACCCACGGGTCCGCTCGGGACCGGGCCGACAGGCGCAGCTTCGACCGTTACAGGCCCGACAGGTTATACCGGCAGGACGGGACCCACGGGGGCCGCCTCGACGGTGACGGGCCCCACGGGTCCCCTGGGCACCGGGCCCACGGGCGCTGCTTCGACGGTCACGGGCCCCACGGGTCCCACGGGCTACACCGGCAGGACTGGGCCCACCGGTGCCGCGAGCACCGTCACGGGCCCCACGGGTCCGCTCGGAACTGGACCCACCGGTGCCGGCGGCACCGGTTCAACGGGGCCCACGGGGCCCGGCGGTGGCAGCATCGGCCACGACGAGACCCCCACGGGCGACGTCGACGACATCAACGTTCTCTTCTTCCTGTCCGCGACCCCGTTGCCGGGTTCTCTGAACCTGTTCCTGAACGGTGTTCGACAGATCGAGGGCGCCGACTACACCCTGACCGGAACCTCGATCGAGTTCATGGTGGCGCCGTCGTTTGGCTATGTGCCGCGGGCTCAGTTCTGGGAAGCTGCACCAGGCGGCGTGTCGCTCGCCGCGGATCGTGAAGTCAGCGCCACGAAGGCCCCCAAGGCGTCGGATACCCGGCTCCGGGGCCCCTTCACGATCAACTACATCCCGAATCCGGATGCCGAGATCGATACCACGGGCTGGGCGACTTACGCTGATGCCGCCGGGGTCCAACCCATTGATGGAACCGGTGGAACGCCGAACACGACCTGGACTCGCGGAGCCGGGGCGTTCATGCGGGGCACGGCGCAGTTCGTCCTGACCAAGAGCGGCGGTGCCAGCCGTCAAGGCGAGGGTGCCAGCTGCGACTTCTCCGTGGATCCCAGCGACTGCAACAAGGCGTTGTCGATCGCGTTCGACGTCATTACGTGGACCGCACCGTACGTCGCGAATGCGGTCAGCGTGTGGGTCTACGATACCACGGACAACCAGCTCTGTCCCATCAGTGGCAGCAATGCCATCGCAGCGGCGCCGCTGTCCCAGGATGGTGGCGCCCGGTTCGTGATCCAGTTCTCGTCGTCGGAGAGCACAGCGTATCGCCTCATCGTGCACATCGCCGGGACCGACACCGGGGCCTGGGCGCTCGGCTTCGATAACTTCTACGTGGGCCCGGCCTATCTGCCGTCGTCGCCAGCGATGAGCGACTGGCAGTCCTACACCCCGACGATCACTGGGATGGGTACCCCGACCAGCGTCTATGCGCAGTGGCGCCGCGTCGGTGACTCCATTGAGGTCCGAGGCGGGTTCACATCCGGGACATCCACTGCTGTGCAGGCGCAGTTCTCGCTGCCCGACGGTCTCACTGCAGCAGCGTCGGTTAGCGCAAACAGCAACGTCGGCATGGGGTCCGCCAGCTTCGCAGCCACCTCGAACACGATCTTCGTCCTGGCAACCAACGGGGAATCGTTCGTTAAGTTCTCACTTTCAGGCGCCGCCGGCCTGACGCCGCTGAACGGAAGCTCATTCATCTCGTCGGGTCAGTACATCTATTTCAACTTCAGGCTGCCCATCACGGGCTGGTCCGGCACCACTGCGGTTCAGCCTGGCTCCCGGTACCTCTGGGCGCAGAAGTTCGCAGCCGTTGCCACCCGGGTCACCTCGGCCCCGACGAAGCCCGGAGAGTACCGGAGTCGGCGCGACACCACGGACACCGCGCCGACCGACGTTCCAAGTGTGGCCAACGGGTTCCGCATCGACGCCGGCAGTGGTCTCGCCGCGGGCCGGATCTCGTGGTGGGATATCTACGTGGGTCCCGGCAAGGTTGTGCAGACGGCCTTCAACAAGGATGCCGGTCGCTCCGGGTTCATCTCCACGGACTACCACGTCAATAGCACATACTTCGGGTGCTGGACCAACTACGATGCCGTTTCTGGTATCGTCACGGTTCGGACCCAGGTAGCCAACGCATCAGACTACGTCGGAATCAACACCGTCGATCGCGCCTCGGTCTCAGCGTGCTACTTCGACATCCTGGTCGCCGACGATCCCGTGCCCGTTGCCATGGCTCCCTCAGTGCACGTCGAGGCGAGCAGCGATGCGGGGCAGGTCGTGACAGGCGGCACCACGGATCTGCAGTACGAGGACATCGTCGCGGGCGGGGGCTGGTGGAACGGCACCGTGTTCACGGCCCCCGTCGCCGGGGTCTATTCGTTCTGTGCCACGCTGTCCATCGGTGCTTCAACGAACGCCATCGAGGCGTGGTCCGGTGGGTCACTGATCCGAACCGGCTCCTACCAGGCTGCAGCGACGACCCAGAGTGTCATCGCCTTTGCTCATCGCATGGCCGCTGGTGAAACCCTGACGTTCCGTTCTAACAACAGCGGAACGCGGTCGTCGCTGGCACACCGCAACTGGCTCTCTATTACTCGCGTCGGAGACACCTGATGCTGCTCTGTAAGATCCACAACACCGTCACGGACCAGCACTACGCCTTTGAGGCGCATACCCAGGCCGAGATCGACGCCAAGCTGGCGCGGAAGGACTGCTACGGGAGACCGGCCCGGACCGAGGTGATCCCGGCCTGGACGGAGACCCAGGACAGCCCGACGTGGCCGCTGTGCCCGACGTGCACGTTCCCCCTGGGATCCAATGCGTGCCCGGAGTGCCAGGCGTCCCCGCTGGCCGAGCCCGGGGCAGTGATCGAACACCCCGAGACCTCCGTGGTGCATCCCGCGGAGCGCGTCGTCGAGATCGTCGATCTGGCCACGCAGGAGCTCGCCCTGGCCCGCAAGGCAGCTATCGACGCCGTGCAGGCCCGCCTGGATCTCTTCGCGCAGTCTTGGGGCTACGACAACATCCTGAGCCTGTGTAGCTACGCGACCTCCAAGGTGCCCCGGTTCGCTACTGAGGCCCAGATCGGGATCGACTTCCGAGACCAGACCTGGGCCGCCGTGATGCAGTACGAGACCACCGTGGCTACCCTCGCCGAACTCATCGATCTGCTTCCTCCCGTTCCAACCCGTATGGGGATTCCATGATGTTCTACTCGATGCACCGGGAGCCCCTGCGCCCCGTACCGACCTGGGCCCAGCGCCTCAACCCGTTCTGGTGGCTCAGCGACACCGAGCGGAACATGGCGTGGCCCTGGCTGAAGTGGTTCCTGCGGAACCCCGCCACGAACTTCTTCAGCGTCATCATGGGCGTCGCGCATCGCGCCAGGACGGTGCACACCTTGAAGCCCGGGGAGTACACCCTGGCTCCGCAGGGCTTCAACATCGGGATCACCGTGGTCCAGAAGCCCTGGTGGGCCCAGGTCCTGTGGCCCCTGGTGTATCCGTTCCTGTCGTACCGTGGCGAGAAGTGGGAATGGGTCACGGGATGGAAGACCTCCGGGACCTTTTCGCTGATCACGTTCCGCAGAGCCAACGCCCCCAACGCGGCTCCACTGCCGTAACGGGGCCCTTCCCAACAGGGTCTCCCAGCGGAGACTGAGCCCATGCTGACACGCGTAGATCTGAAGCAGCTCGCCCAGGCCGGGGCGACCACGGGTCAGGCCCCGGTGTGGGATGGCACGAAGTGGGCCCCGGCCACGGTGTCCAGCGGTGGCGGCGGTGGTGGTGCCGAGCTCGCCGCCGATGGCGTCGTGGATGCCCTGAAGGCGCTGAGCTCCGCGGACACCCGGGTCCGAGGCCCCTTCACCCGGAACTACATCTCGAACCCGGATGCCGAGATCGATACCACGGGCTGGGCGACCTACGCCGATGCCGCCGGAGTCCAACCCGTCGATGGCACCGGGGGTTCCCCAGCGGTGACGTGGACCCGGTCCGTTGCGTCCCCGCTCGCCGGAGCCGGTTCCTTCTTGCTGACCAAGGATGCCGCGAACCGCCAGGGTCAAGGCGCCGGGATCCCGTTCACGATTCAGCGCGAGGACTGCGGGAAGTCCCTGAGCCTCAGTGGCAACGTGGCCGTGAACTCTGGCACCTACACGCCGGGCGAGATCAGTCTGTGGGTCCTGGATGTCACGGCGAGCAAGCTGTGCCCCATCAGTTCCGGGAACACGGTCCAGGCCGGGGGCTCCTTCGCGATCCAGTTCACGTCATCGTCGTCGACGTCATATCGGCTCATCGTGCACATCGGTGGAACCTCGGTGCTGGCCTACACCGTGCTGTTCGACGACTTCTACATCGGCGCAGTCTATCTGCCCGGGATGCCGGCGATGAGCGACGACCAATCCTACGTGCCCGCCATCGCCGGCATGGGCACCGTCACGGGGCTCCAGGCCTCGTGGCGCCGCGTCGGGAACCGTCTCCAGCTCGCGTGCCGCTTCGTCTGTGGCACCCCGACGGCGTCGCTGTTCCAGCTTCCGCTCCCGAACGGGCTCACCGTGGATCCCGCGGTGTACCCGTCGGGCAGCACATCCCTGGTCGGCAGGGGCGTCCGCAACAACACCGCCGCAGCTAATGGTTTCACGATTTTGGCGGTGGCTGATGGGCGCACCTATCTCACGGCATCCGTTGATTCGTTCTCCGGTGTCAACGCGATGACATCTGCCAACGGCAATGGGCTCTGTAACACTGGTGAAATCTTTACGTGCTTCGCTGAGGTCGCGATCCAGGGCTGGGCGGGCTCCACTGCTGTGCAGTCTGGCTCCCGGTACCTCTGGGCTCAGAAGTTCGCTGGAGTCGCGACACGGGTCACTACGACACCAAGCAAGTCTGGGGAGTACCGTTTCCGGCTGAACACGGTCGACTCGGCCCCGTCATCGCTTCCGAGTGCCGCGAACGGGTTCTACTTCTATTTCACTACCGGACTGACCCAGCTCGATATCTACATTGGGCCCGGGAAGACGCAGGAGCTCCAGGCATTCCTGAGCGCTGGTCGCACCGGGATCATCTACGATCTGCCCTTCAACAACGGCACGAACTGGTTCGGGCTGTTCCGGTCTTATGATCCCGCGACGGGCGTTTTGTCGATCACTGCGGCTAACTCCGTAGGCATGAACGCGACGCTTGGGGCCGGGGTAACGACATGCTACCTCGACATCTTGGTTGCTGACGATCCTGTGCCCGTTGCCATGGCGAATCAGGAGTCCGCGCTGTCGGAGTGGCAATCGTACACGCCCACGATCACGAACTGCGGCACCGTGACCGCGAACACCGCGGAATGGCGCCGCGTCGGTGAAGAGCTCGAGGTGCGTGGCTCCTTCACGACGGGTACCAACGCGGCGTCGCCGGCGACGCTGTCGCTCCCCACGGGCCTCGTTGTCGGCAGCCTCGGCGGCACCGGTGCCGACACTCAGATCGTTGGTGTCTTCGGCCTCGGCAGTTCGTCGGGTGGAAACCCGCGCTGTGTCCTGGCTGCAGCCGGAGACACCACAGTTGGATTCGGCATCATCGCGGCGTCGGTGAACGCGACCACGAAGCAGAACGGCTCCGCGCTGTTCAACACCTCGGAGCGGGAGTCCTACAGCTTCAAGGTCAAGGTCGTGGGCTGGTCCGCTACTCAGGTCGTCCAGCTCGGTTCAAGGTATCGCTGGGCCGAGCGGTACGCCGCTACAGCCACCAGGGTTGCGGGTCCCCCAAGCCGCCTCGGGGAGTACCGTGCCAGGCGTGCTGGAACGGACACGGCACCGACCACGGGGCCCACGGTCGCAGACGGAATCCGCATCGATGCCGGCAGTGGCATCGCGGCTGGTCGCATCAACCAGTACGATATCTACGTGGGCCCAGGCAAAGTAGTCCATCTGTCGCCGCACCTTTCAGCCGGTCGAACCGGCTTTGTATCAGCGGATCTATTCACGTCTGGGTCGGACTACCGTGGTATTAACTGGAGCTATGATCCGACTGCCGGGATCGTGTCCGCCTTCTGTCGTGTCGCAACGGCCGGTGATCGGGCAGGGGTGGCGTTTGATGCCTCAGCCACCTATGGCACCGTTTATTTTGATCTCTTGATCGCCGATGACCCCGTCCCAGTGGCTCAAGCTGATCAGCTCTCCGCACTGACGGATTGGACCGATGGTGGCGCCACCGCGGTCACCGCCGTCACAACGCCCCCCACGAAAGGCACCATCGTTCGCGACAAGGTCTGGTATCGTCGCGTCGGGGACTCCGCTGAGATCCGCGTCGAGTTCGAGCAGAGCTCGGCGGGCACCGCCGGCAGCGGTGACTACCTCTTCACGCTTCCGAACGGGCTCATGTTCGACAGCGCCGAGGTCGAGTTCTTCACAGGAGCCGTGGCGGCGTCGCCGCGGTATGATCGCGGCGTCGGCATCTGCACCCAGACCACGGTCAACGTGGAGACCAGCGTGGTTCCCTACGACGCGACCCGGTTCCGGATCCGTGGCCACGCCTTCGACAACTCAGGTGACGCTTTCATCGCCAGCGGATTCCACGGGTTCAGCAACACTGTGCTCCGGCTCAGTGTCCAGTTCGCGGCCCCGATCCTGGGCTGGTCCGGGACCCAGGCCGTGCAACTCGGCTCCCGGTATCTCTGGTCGGAGCGCTTCGCCGCTTCGGCCACCAGGGTCACGGCGCCGCCGAGTGGTCCCGGTCAGTACCGGGCTCAGATCAGGACCGGGGGCTCCGCGACGTTCACGGACAACGCACCCTCGACGGCGCCGTCAGCCACCGACGGGTTCCGTCTCTTCGCATCCGCGACTTACGGCACCTCGGACACCTCAGGGCAGCCCAGCCGGTTCGTGATCTACGTGGGCCCCCGCAAGATCGTCAACGTCGTGGCCTACAAGAGTGCTGGACGCACCGGGTTCGCGGCGTCCCTGGGCCTTGCAGGTTCCGCGTTCTACTACGGCTACGTCTGGAACTATGATCCCACAGCTGGCACCGTTACCGTCGAGGTCCCTCCGATCTCGTCGGCAACCAGCGGTCTCGCTGTTGGTGTCGACGAGACCTACGCGGTTCTGAGCAGCATCTACTTTGATCTCGTCGTCGCCGACGACCCCGTGCCGGTTGCCATGGCTCCCTCAGTGCACGTCGAGGCCAGCAGCGACGCCGGGCAGGCCTGCACTGCTGATGTCACAAACCTGCAGTACGAAGACGAGGTCGTGGATACTCACGGGGCCTGGAGTGGATCCGTCTTCACATGCCCCGTAGCCGGTGTCTACTCAGTGCGCGCCGGAAGCTGTGACAACGCCGCGGTTTCGATTCGCCTGGATGTCTGGAAGAACGGATCCCGGTACATCTCCGGCGTCACCTCAATCGGTGGACAACGAACCATCGTGGTTGCGAATCTGAAGCTCGTGGCTGGGGACACCGTGTCGATCCGGGCGGCACCCGGGACCACGCGTACAACTACCGCGTTCGATAACGGGATCTCCATCACCCGCATCGGAGACGCCTGATGCCCACGAAAGTGCATCCGAAGCAGCTCCGCCAGGCCGGGGCCACCATTGGCCAGACCTTGGTGTGGGACGGCGCCACATGGGTCCCCGGCGGCGGCGTCGGCACCGTGTATCTCCGTGGCGACGCCAGCACCGACGGATCCGTCCGCCTCACATCCCTGACGGATTACACGGCAAACCTGCAGACCAGGTTGAACGGGACCTGGGTCGATCTCACGGTGTTCGATTGAGCACGCGGTCCCGGGGCTCCAAGAACCTCGCGGGGTCCAGCGCTGTCACCGTGAACAGCTCCGGGGTCCCCAACGGCGGGCCCATGAGCTGGGTGGCGTCATCCGGCGTAAGCGCGTACCGGGTCTGCTGGTCCCCGGAGCTCCGGCTCTTCGTCGGCGCCGCTTTGACGTCGATGCAGAGTTCCGCTGATGGCATCACCTGGTCCACGCACACGCCCCCAGCGGCGTATTGGTATGCGGTCTGCTGGTCCCCGGAGCTTCGGCTCTTCGTCGCCGTGGGCTATCTGACGGCGACCTACAACGTTATGACATCTCCGGACGGCGTGAACTGGACCGGCACCGCAACCCTGGCGGCTTCGTCCTGGCAGGATGTATGCTGGTCCCAGGAGCTCCGGCTCTTCGTGGCTGTTGCGTCGTACCCCGTCGGCGATGTCTCCATTGTGACATCCCCTGACGGCGTCACCTGGACCCCGAGGACATCACCCACAGCTGCGAACTGGACCGCGGTGACCTGGGCCCCGGAGATCGGACAGTTCTGCGTCGTCGGTGGTTTCGGCTACATCTTGACGTCTGCGGATGGTGTGACGTGGCTGCCGCAATCCGCGCCTTCCTCGACGAGCTGGGTCAGTGTGTGCTGGTCCCCGACGCTCCGTTTGTTCTGCACGGTGTCCGGGCAGGATGTCATTACACAGCGCATCGCGACCTCCCCAGATGGCGTCACCTGGACCTATAGGCCAGGAGCCGACACCTCGCAGTGGCAGAACATCATCTGGATCCCGGAGCTCCGGCTCTTCGTGGCCGTGGCCATCGGCGCCTACAATGGCTACGTGATGTCATCGTCGGACGGCATCACCTGGGTCATTCGCAACGACGCCATTTCGGGGCAGTGGTACCATATCTGCTGGTCCCCGGAGCTCCGGCGCCTCGTGAAGGGGCCCGGCGGGGCCTATGCCGATATCGCTGCGGATCTCAAGGTCAGCGCAGTGGCCTCCGGGACCGTGGCATCCGTGCTCACGGCTTCCAGTGGGCCCACGGGGGCCCAGACCTCGATCCAGGGCTGGCTTCGCATCGGGGTCAACGGCGTCGATCGATTCATCCCGTACTGGTAAGAAGCCATGGCCATCAGGACCCAACGTCTCAAGAACACCCAGGGCTCCGACGCCGTCACCGTGAACAACTGCGACGTCACCGGGTTCCCCGGGGTCGACTGGACCACGCAGACCTCGCCGGCCCAGGCTGTTTCCTGGTTCGCGGTGTGCTGGTCCCCGGAGCTCCGGCTCTTCGTCGCCGTGGGCTCCGTGGCCTCCGGGAACCACGTCATGACATCCCCCGACGGCGCAGCGTGGATGATCCAGACGTCGCCTGATGTGGGGCAGTGGGAATCGGTGTGCTGGTCCCCGGAGCGCCACCTCTTCGTCGCGGTTCGCAGCACCGGTACCGGGAATCGCTGCATGACGTCGCCAGACGGCGTCGCGTGGACATCCGTGGCGACCGCGAACGACTCCGCATCGTGGACCGCGGTGACCTGGGCCCCGGAGCTCGGGATCTTCTGCGCCGTGGCCTCCACGGGGCAGGTCATGACATCCCCGGATGGCGTCGCGTGGACCCCGAGGACCGCTGCCAACAACTACGGCTGGCACAGCGTCTGTTGGTCCCCGGAGCTCCGGCTCTTCGTGGCGGTGTCGACGTCCGCTGGGGTCCAAGGCGGCATGACATCTTCGGATGGGATCTCGTGGTCCCCGGTGTCCCTGGCCACGACGAACAGCTCCTGGTTCAGTGTGTGCTGGTCTCCGGAGCTCCGGCTCTTTGTATCCACCGCGGTCGGCGGCGTCGGGGCCCAGGCCCAGAGCTCACCCGATGGCGTCACCTGGACCGCCAGAACCATCAACGCCAACGGAGCCGCCACCGTGGTCTGGGCCCCCGAGGTCCGGTTGTTCTGCGCCGTCAGCGACAACGGCAACGCGACCTGCTTGGCGACATCCCCGGACGGGATCACCTGGACCACGAGGACCCCCAGCGTCACCACGAATGCGTGGCGTGGACTGTGCTGGTCCCCGGAGCTCAGAATGTTCTGTTCCGTGGGCTACACCGGCACCGGGACCCGGGTCATGACCTCCGGGTTCGTACCGGTGCGGCCCGTGGCTCCCGTGGCCAACGGCACCGTGGCGTGTGTTCTCAGTGGCGTCGGGCCCACGGGGTCACAGTCTGCGATCCAGGGCTGGCTCCGCGTCAACATCAACGGCACTGACCGTTACATCCCGTACTGGTGAACCATGGCTACGAGGACCCAGCGCACCAAGAACCAGGCCGGCAGTGACGTCGTCACGATCAACGGGGCCAACGTGGTCTGCAGCGCCGGCGACGTCTGGACCCCGCGGAGCGGGCT
>Ga0209099_1000937_pt1 | contig 32265 bp, 26 predicted proteins | sample AD_JPNHW2_MetaG_FD_184430 | JGI IMG/M metagenome (GOLD analysis project Ga0209099, IMG submission 184430) | Active sludge microbial communities of municipal wastewater-treating anaerobic digesters from Japan - AD_JPNHW2_MetaG (SPAdes) (version 2) | ecosystem: Engineered > Bioreactor > Anaerobic... | reverse complement strand
TCCCTTGGCGGCCAGCCAGTCCAGGTAGCCCGTGCCGAGGCTCGGAACGGTGATCCCGTCCTGCGTGACCAGACTCCCGGAGATGATCATGTCCTGCCGTTCGCAGTGCAGCTTGGGGGTGTGCCAGGCGTGGATCGAGACCACCTCGGGCCGGGCGGCCAGGAGCGCGACGTCCTCCGTCCGCAGGGGCACGACGAGGTTCCTGAAGCCGAGGAGCCTGTCGTCCCGCTGGATGGCCCCCTGGCGAAGCCGGTCGACGAGCGCCAGCGTGTCGACATTGGCTTCAGGGTCGTCCACCAGCTGGATCGTGTAGCCGTCGGGCGCCGACACATCGGAGGAGGCTTGCTGCTGAAGGTAGAGGCTGACCTCCGGCTGGATCTTGTAGGCGTCCTGGTAGCTTCCGGTCCACTGGACGTGGCTGGAGGCCCTGGCCATGGCGTGCACGGCGCTGACGCCTTCGTATTTCCCGTAGACCAGGTAGGCGTTTTCCGGAAGGTAGCCGACGATCTTCACGCCGGAGGCGACGAGGGCCTCGCGCCACTCCGGCTTCACGGGACCAGCGAACTGGACCACGTGCAGCCGTTTTCCCGGAAAGGACTCCGGCGGCTGTGCCGCCTTCAGCCTGGCCTCGACAGAGGATGTCCTGAGTCTCCCTGTGTTGAACCCGAGGTAGTCGAGGTCGTCCTGGAGCGATACCCCGGGGGCCTTCAGGAGCGTTCCGGCGACTCCTTCGTCCACCTCCAGGATCTGGAAAGCCCCGTAGTCGGCCACGAGCCGGCCTCCAAGCCTGCCCACGGCCTGCAGGGCGGCGTCTCGGTCCGAGACCCTCAGCTTGACGAGGTGTCCCGCCTGGACGCCCGTCACGCACGAAAGGGCCAGGAGCAACAGCTTTGACAAGCAGGTCGGCCGCGGCGAGAAACCAAGTCGACGGGGCATGGATGGATCCTCCGCATCTGGAGACCAGGGTAAAACCGTGAAATGAATCCAGTCATTGTCATGTCATTCGAATACCCGCGCCACGTGCGAATCCCGTGCCGAAAACACGCTCAGGCCCGACAGGACATGCGATCCGGGCCCCGAACCCCCGGGGGCGATGATGTACAGCACTTAGTGAAATCCGTATTTATGCCGATCGCTTACAATCAGACCTGCATTCCGTGGCAGGAGATCCAGCGTGAGCCCATCGAACCTGAAGCCGTGGCGCAAGGCATGCGAGGAAACCCTGAAAGGCTTCTCCGAGCCGGACGCCATACGCTTCTGGAGGGTCTCCCACAACACCAACGGGACCCCCCATCCCATCTTCGACTACCGGTTCGAGCACACCCTCGCGGCCGTCAAGATCGCGCGCTGGCTGGCCCCGAGGGCCGGCGCCGACCCCGAGGTCGTGGAATGCGCGGCCTGGCTCCACGACTGCACCAAGCGCTACCAGGAGGCCAAGCGCCACGACACGCACGCGAGCGAGGCCTCGGAGCTGGTCGCCAGGATCCTGGAGGGGACGGACTTCCCCGCCTCGAAGATCCCCGCGGTCCAGCATGCCATCGAGCATCATGTGGGGCTCAGCCTTGCGGAGAAGCTCGAACCCATCGAGACGGCCTGCCTCTGGGACGCCGACAAGCTCAGCAAGATCGGGGCGGCCAGTCTCATCCACTACGGGTGCATCAGCGGGGCCTACCAGCCGATCAGCACCACGACCATCCTGGAGCGCGGCGAGCACTGGCTGGAGCTGGCCCGGGGGATCGTGTCCAGCATGAACACGGAACCCGGCAGGCAGGAGGCCGAGCTGCGCATGGAGTTCCTGGAGCGGTACTACCAGCAGCTGCGCCGCGAGTGGAGCGAGCCGATGGAGGCGTCCTTCCCCCGTCGGGGGTGCTGAGCGGGCGGGCCGGAGTCCGGGAGCCCGCGCAAGCTGGTATAAGAGGAAGCAGGCTCGAGGGGGGCGACATCCCTCGCCGTTCTCCGCCTCCGACAGGAAGATCCGTGAACCCCGTCCCAGACCCCCAGCAGCTGATGGAAGCCTTCGCGGCCTTCACCGCCGCATCCGAGCAGCTGGAGGTGAAGTACGAGGCCCTCCAGCTCCAGCTGGCGCGCCTCCAGGGGGAGCTCCAGACCGTCATCGAGGCCGTCCCCTTCGCCCTCTGGGTGGTCGGAGACGACGGCGAGCTGCGCTTCTCCAATCGCCCGGAAGGCCTGCAGGGTGTGTTCATGGACGGGCCCGAGCCCTGGCAGGCTGGCGCCCCCGCAGGGCTGCGCCACTTCCGCGACGCGGAGGGCCACGAGCACTTCATGGAACAGGAGCACCGGCCTACCCCTTCCGGGCAGATCATCACCCTCCGGGACGTCACCGAAGCCCACCTGCGGGCCCAGCAGGCCAGCCGGGAAGAACGCCTCCAGGCCATGGGCCTGATGGCGGCGGAACTGGCCCACGAGATCCGGAACCCCCTGGGCAGCCTGGCCCTGTTCGCCGGCATGCTCGTGGAGGACCTCCAGCAGCAGCCCCCCCAGCTGGAATTGGCCCAGCGCCTCCAGGAAAGCGTCCAGCGCCTGAACCTGCTCGTGACCAACACCCTGACCTTCAGCCGCGACCTGGCTCCCAAGCCCGTCCCCGTCCGTCTGCACGCCTTCTGGGAGGAGGCCCGGAAGCTCGCGGCCCTCCCCGAGGACGTCGCCTGGAAGAACCAGGTCGCGGAGGAGGCCTGCTGGTCGGCCGACCCCAACCTCCTGCGGCAGGTGGCCACGAACCTGCTGCAGAACGCCGTGAAGGCCCTGGACGGCTGCGCCGAGCCGCGGCTGGAGCTGCGGGCGCGGCCGGAACTGGTGGAGGGGATCCGGCACTGGAGCCTGGTCCTCGAGGACAACGGCTGCGGGATCCCCGCGGAGAACCTGCCGCGGATCTTCGATCCTTTCTACAGCACCTTCGGGGGCGGGACCGGCCTCGGACTGGCCGTCAGCCACCGGATCCTGGTGGCCCACGGGGGGCTGCTGTATCTCGAAAGCCAGGAGGGCAAGGGCACAAAGGTCCACTTGCGCATGCCCTCCGCAGGCTAGGATATTGATGGAATGATCCAAAGGTCGCTGACCCCCTTGGCCGAGCTGCTGCACCGCGCCCTCAAGGCGCAGATGCACTATGCCCAGGATCACCCCAGGGCCGTCCAGTCCGTGGAGGCCGTCCACCAGCTGCTCCAGGAGCTGCTGCGGAAGCGCAGTCCCATCATCCTCACCTCGTCCGGCGCGCAGCTCTGGTACCAGGGCAGGGCCGTGGAGGGCGCCCCCAACGCGACCCAGGCCCTGGCGAAGGAGATGGACATCCGGAGCATCGGCGGGATCGCCTTCTACGACGGGCTCGACCAGGACGAGCTCCAGCTGCTCTTCTTCGCGCTGCAGCTGCGCCCGCAGAGGCTGAGGGAGATGGGCGGGGCGAGGAGCCTCCTCCCGGAAGGAGCCAATCTCAGGATCCTGGAGGCGGAACCGCCGGAATCCATCGCCATCCCGCCGGCGCCCGAGGAGGAGGCCGGGGCACCGGATTTCTCCATGGACCCGATCACCGATCCGTTCCTCGTGGTGGAGGCGCCGGAAGTCCCCGCGCCGAGGATCCCGGAGCCTCCCGAGGAAGCCCCGCTCCCCGAGCCCCCTTCCCCCGCCGCCCTGGCCGTGGACCTGCGCACCCTCTTCAGCGCCATCATCCAGATGACCGGGATGCCCCCGAGGCCCAGCGCCTCTTCGCCCTGGTCCTCGGAGCAGCGGGAGACCCTCGCGGACAGCGGGTTCCTCGTGCCGGACTTCTCCTCCGTGGCGGGCACGGGGGAACAGCTCGGCCTCGGGAGGATGGACCCGGTCACCTTGCGGAACGCGCTCCGCTCGGCCCTCGCGGAACTCGAGCCCATGAGCCAGGGGGCCGTGCTCCTCGGCCTCCCCTCCTTCCCGGCGGAGGAGCAGGCCCTGCGCCGCGCCCTGGACTACCTCGCGCCAGAGCTGCTTGCCCAGTCCGTGGCCGAGGTCCACCTCAGGAGGCGGCCCTCCAGGTTCGAACTGGCCCTGCTGGTGGCCGGGCTGCTGCAGTGCGTGAAGGACCGGGAACTCTCGCTGGAGGCCATCCGGGGACGCCTCCAGTTCGAAGGCTGGGACATCCAGGACCTCGACGCCCTCAAGGACGCCATCCTCTGGGAATGCCACGGCACGGACACCAAGCTGCAGATGAGCCTCATGGACCGGGGCGTCTTCGAGCTGGACGCGCACCAGGTCATGATCCTCAACCGCCAGCTGATCCACGGGAAGCGGATGGACGGCCTGAAGGACCTGCTCAACCAGCTGGAGACGGGATTCGCCAGCCCCCAGGTGCCCCGCCGCAGGCACACCGCGGAGATCGTCGCGGACCTGGCGGAATGCCTCCAGGCCCCGGGGCTTCCCCAGGAGCTGGAGGCCCGGCTCCTCAGCAGCCTTCACGGGCACATCGACGCCGAGAACGACCCGCAGGCCCTGCTGTGGAGCTGCCAGGCCATGGAGGCCCTCCTCGGCCACTGGATCCGGAAACAGCAGTTCGAGGCGGTCTACAAGGAGATGCTGGCCTTGGCCGAGTTCGCCCTGGCGAAGGTGGACACGCCGCCCTGGAAGGCCCAGGCCGTGCGGGACATGCTCGCCCGCCTGGCCAGCCCCTCGAACATGGCGACCCTCGCCGACCTGCTGCAGCGCCGGGATCCCCTGGTCCCGATCCACCAGCTCCATGCCCTGCTCTCCCTGATGGGGCGCCCGGCCGCGGAGTACCTCGTGACCTGCCTGGAGACGGACTCGGACAAGACCCACCGCCAGCAGCTCCTGGGAGGCATCCGGGCGATCGGCCGCAACGCGGTGCCGGCCCTGCGCGACGCCCTCGCCTCGCCCCAGTGGTTCATGGTCCGCAACGCAGTGACGCTGCTCGGCGAGATCAACTTCAGGGCGGCCTTCGAGGACGTGGTCCTGGCCCTCGGTCATCGCGATCCGAGGGTCCGGCGCGCCGCCATCCACGCCTCCGTGCGGCTCGGCGATCCCGAGGAGTCCGCCTCCGCCATCGCGGACCTCCTGCTCCGGACGGAACCGGACACGCAGCTCGACTGCCTGGCCGCCCTGGGTGAAGTCAAGTCGCCCGCGGCGGTCCAGTCCATCGTCAGCCTGCTCCAGAACACCCGGAGCGGCACGGAGGAGTCCGCGCGCATCCGGCTCAGGGCCGTGGAAGTGCTCGGCCTCATCGCCTCGCCCATGGCCATCGATCCCCTGCAGGAGCTGTTCCGGAAGAAAGGGTTCCTCGGCGGACGGGAGAGCACGGCCATGCGCCTGGCGGCCGCGAGGTCCCTGGCGGCGATCAACACCCGGGAGTCCCGGGAGGCCATCGCCCTCGCCCTGGACCAGGAGTCCCACGAGGAGGTGCGGGCGGTGCTGAGGGGCTACCTGGTCGGCAATTCATAGCCATGTCCAGCTTTTCTCCAGGGTCGCGCCGGCCTCCCCTCCCCCCCCTCCTGTTGTGAATGAGAAAAATGGGATCTGCCGATAGGATGGAGACCTGCCCCGTGCGATTTTCGATTGCCATGAGGAACCGGGGGCGGAAAACTGGCGTGTTGATGCATTCGTGACTTTTGTGTTGGAAACTGCTCGTACAAGGAGATAGATCGTGTCGAAGACTCCATCTGCCCCTCGCGTTGCGGCCCTCGTGGGTCCCTACACGGCCGGGAAGACATCCTTGCTGGAAAGCCTCCTGTTCACCACCAAGGCGATTCCCCGCAAAGGCACCGTGAAGGAAGGAAACACCGTCGGTGATCCCTCCCCCGAGGCCAAGGCCCGCCAGATGAGCCTGGAAGCCTGCGCCGCCTGCACGTCCTTCCTTGGTGAGACCTGGTCCTTCCTGGACTGCCCCGGCTCCGTCGAGTTCTTCCAGGACACCATGAACGCGCTCATGGTCGTGGACGCCGCCATCGTCGTGAGCGAGGCGGATCCCAACCGCGCCATCATGGCCTCCACCATCCTCAAGTTCCTGGACGACCGCAAGATCCCGCACGTCCTGTTCCTCAACAAGGCCGACCTGATCACGGACGTCACCAAGGTGCGGGAGACGATCTCCGCCCTCCAGACCTACTCCGAACGTCCCCTGGTCCTACGCCACCTGCCCATCATGGAGGGCGGCGTCATCGGCGGCTTCGTGGACCTCATCAGCGAGCGCGCCTACAAGTTCAACCCGGGCCACGAGGACACCCGCATCGACATCCCCGAGGACATGAAGGACGAGGTGAGCCTGGCCCGCCAGGAGACCCTGGAGACCATCTGCAACCTGGACGACCGCCTCATGGAGGAACTCCTCGAAGAGAAGATCCCCTCCCTGGAGGAGATCTACGCCGTGCTCACCAAGGGCTTCCAGGAGGACCAGATCGTGCCCGTCCTGCTGGGCTCCGCGGACAAGGACGGCGGCGTCCTGCGGCTCATGAAGATCCTCCGCCACGAGGCCGCCGAACCCACCTACACGGCCCAGCGCCTCGGCATCCCCCTGGACGGCAACGATACGCTGGCCCAGGTGTTCAAGACCTCCCAGGCCCAGCATCTCGGCAAGCAGTCCTGGGCACGCGTCTGGCGGGGCGAGATCAACGAGGGCCATTCCTACAACGGCATCCGCCCCAGCTCGCTCACGAAGCTCTTCGGCGGCAAGCAGGACAAGCTGGCGAAGGCCGTGGTCGGCGAGGTAGCCGCTCTGGGCCGCCTGGATCCCGTGAAGACCGGCGACGTGATCGTGGAGAACGGCCAGGCTCCGAAGCTGCCCTGGGTGGACCCTCTCCAGCCCATGACCGCTTTCGCGCTGCACACCCTCAAGTCCGGCGACGAAGTGAAGCTTTCCACGGCCCTCGCCAAGCTCGTGGAGGAGGATCCCTCCTTCAGCCTCGAGCAGAACCAGGAAACCCAGGAGCGCGTGCTCTGGGGCCGCGGCGAGATCCACCTGCGGAACGCCGTGGAACGCCTGAAGACCAAGTACAACGTCGAGGTCAAGGCCGAGCAGCCGCAGGTGCCCTACCGCGAAACCATCAAGAAGGGCTGCGAGGTCCACGGCCGCCACAAGCGGCAGACCGGCGGCCACGGCCAGTTCGGCGACGTCTGGTTCCGCATCAAGCCCTTGCAGCGCGGCGAAGGCGTCAAGTTCACGGAGGAGATCGTGGGCGGCGTCGTGCCCCGCAACTTCATTCCCGCGGTGGAGGACGGCGTCATCGACTACTGCAAGCAGGGCCCCCTGGGCTTCCCGGTGGTCGACCTCTCCGTCTGCCTCTACTTCGGCAGCTACCACGACGTGGACTCCTCGGAAATGGCCTTCAAGACCGCCGCCCGCATCGGCATGCAGGAAGGCCTGGTCCAGTGCAACCCTGTCCTCCTGGAGCCCATCCTGGAGATCCAGATCTCCGTGCCCAGCGAGCACACCGCCAAGGCCCAGCGCATGATCACGGGACACCGGGGCGGCCAGATCCTCGGCTTCGACGCCAAGCCTGGCTGGCCCGGCTGGGACGTTGTGAACGCCTACCTGCCCCAGAGCGAGATGCAGAACGTCATCGTGGAGCTCCGCAGCCAGACCATGGGCGTCGGCTCCTTCACGTGGGCGTTCCACCACCTCCAGGAACTGGAAGGCCGCGACGCCGACAAGGTGGTCGAAGCGCGGAAGAAGGCCCTCGAAGCCTGAGGTTCCCTGCGCGACGTTGAAGGAGGAAAGGGGGGCGCCTGCCCCCCTTTCCGTTTCCAGACCCCGAGCCGCTACCCTGGGGATACGGAGGTACCGTGCGCATCGAATTCATCGCCATCGGGACGGAACTGCTCACCACCGCCCGGCTGGACACCAACTCCGTCTGGCTCGCCCAGCGGCTGGCCTCCCTGGGCCTGGGCTTCCACAGGAAGACTGTCGTGGGGGATGGACGGGAAGAGATGGCCGCGATCTTCCGGGAGGCCCTGGACCGTTCCGATTTCATCGTCTGCACGGGAGGCCTCGGCCCGACCTTCGACGATCTCACCAAGGAGATCTGGACCGAGGTGCTGGAGGACGAACTGGTCGAAGACCCGTCGATCCGCCGCGAGATCGAGGGCTTCTACGTCGACCGGAAGCTCCCCATGCCCAGCACCAACCTCAAGCAGGCCCTGGTGCCCGCGGGCGGCCAAGCCCTCCACAACCCCATGGGCACCGCCCCGGGGATCCTGTGGGAGGATCCGAAAGGCCGCGAAGGCACACGCATCGTGCTGCTGCCGGGCGTTCCCCGGGAGATGAAGCACCTGTGGGAGACGGCGGTGGAACCCCGCCTCCGCCCCCTGGCGGGCCCCACGGTCCATACCCTCCGGATGCTGGTCGGCTCGGCCGGCGAGAGCACCCTGGACATGCGGACGACGCCCCTGCGGGAGAAGCACGGCCATCTGGACTGGACCATCCTGGCCAGCCTGGGCGCCGTGGAACTGGTGGCCCGGAGCACGAACCCCGCGGACCTGGAGGCCGCCCGGAAGGACTTCGAGCAGGAGCTCGGGATCGACCTGGCCTGCGTGGGGGAGGCTTCCCTGGAGGAGAGGGTCCTGGAGCTCCTGCGCGGACGGGGGGAAACCCTCGCCGTGGCCGAGAGCGTGACCGGCGGGTGCATCCAGGCCCGGCTGACGGCCATCCCCGGTTCCAGCGAGGCGTTCCTGGGCGGCGCGGTGGTCTACTCAGCCGGGGCCAAGGCGCGCCTGACCGACGTGGATCCCGCCATGATCAGGAGCCACGGGACGGTTTCGGAACCGGTGACCCGGGCCCTGGCCGAAGGCATCGCGCGCAGGCTGGGAGCCACCTGGGGACTGGCCACGACGGGCAACGCGGGCCCTTCCGAGGACAAGGACGGACCCGCCCCCGTGGGCACCTGTTTCATGGCCGTCGCCGGCCCCGGAGGGACGTCCTCGCAGGCCAGGTCCTTCCCGGGAAACCGCGGCGACCTCCAGGCCAGGACCGCCACCTGGGCCCTGGACTTCCTGCGGCGGCGGATCCAGGCCCAGGGAAACTGACTCTCCGCCGGCGAAGTTGCCGGGGAGATCGCGTCGAGCCGGGCTATGAGATAAAATTGATCCATGATCCAGCCTGCCCACACCCACTTCCTGCTCTGGTGTCTCGCAGCCTTCCTTTCGGGCTCGATTCCCTTCGGGCTCATCCTCGTCAGGCTGGCGGGCAAGGGGGATGTCCGCAAATCGGGCTCCGGCAACATCGGCGCCACCAACGTGATGCGGGCCGGCGGCAAGGGCCTGGGGATCGCCACCCTGCTGCTGGACGCCGCCAAGGGCTTCGCGCCGGTCGCCGTGGCGGGAGGCTTCGGTCTGCCGGCGCACCTGCTGGCCTTCGTGGCCCTGTCGGCCGTGCTGGGACACATGTTCACGCCCTGGCTCAAGTTCAAGGGCGGCAAGGGCGTGGCGACGGCCATGGGCGTCGTGCTTGCCTATCATCCATTGATGGTCGTCCCCAGCCTGGCGCTCTTCGTGCTGCTGGTGGCCATCTTCCGCTACGTGAGCCTGGGCAGCGTCATGGCGGCCCTCGCCCTCATCCCGTCGGCGGCGGGGGTCTTCGGCCCCTGGTTCTGCCTCCACGCGGGCGAGCCCTACGAAAGCTGGCCCCTCGTCGCGTGGACGACCCTCGCGTTCCTGGTCATCGAAAGACACAAGGCCAACATCAAGCGTTTGATCCAAGGCACGGAATCCAAGCTTGGGAGCGGCAAGAAGGAGTCCAAGCATGCCTGATCGTCCGGATGTCGCAATCTTCGGAGCCGGGGCCTGGGGCACGGCCCTGTCCACGGCGTGGGGCCGCGAAGGCGCCCGGGTGGCGCTGTGGGGCATCCCCGCCGAGGCGATGGAGAGCCTGGCTGCGACCCGCCGCCATCCAAGGCTTCCGGGCGCGGAACTGCCGCCCAGCGTGAAGCCGGTCACCCAGGTCTCGGAACTGTTCGAGGCCCCCATCTGGGTGAGCGCCCTGCCGACCCAGGTGACCCCGGAAGTCTGGGCCGGCCTGGCGGCCAGGACCAGCCGGCGGCCCGAGCTGCTGTTCCACGTCAGCAAGGGCATCCTGCTCAAGACCCACCAGCGCCTTTCCGAGATCCTCGAGCCCCTGCTGAAGATCCCGGTGGGCGTGCTGTCCGGGCCCACGTTCTCGGACGAAGTGGCACGCGATCTCCCGGCCGCCCTGGTGATGGCGCTCCCCGAGACCATCGGGGAGGAACGCGCCAAGCAGCTCCAGACGATGCTCGCCACGCCCAGGCTCAGGGTCTACCTCAGCCGGGACGTCCCGGGCGTGGAGCTCTGCGGCGCCTTCAAGAACATCCTGGCCATCGCCGCCGGCCTGGTGGAATCCCTGGGATTCGGGAACAACGCCAGGGCCGCCCTGCTGACGCGGGGCCTGGTGGAGATGTCGCGGCTCGTCGAGAAGCTCGGGGGACGGCCGGAAACCGTCGTGGGCCTCGCGGGCATGGGGGACCTCTTCCTGACGGCCACCGGGCCCCAGAGCCGCAACCGGAGGTTCGGCGCCCTCGTGGGGGCCGGGATGAGCCTCGCGGACGCCACCGCCTCCATGGGCGAGCAGGTCGTGGAAGGCGTTCCGACGACGGACGCCGCCCTGGCCCTGGCGGAGAGCGTCGGCGTGGAACTCCCGATCACCACGGTCATCTCCAATCTCCTCCAGGGGGAAGATCCCCAGGAGGCCGTCGACCAGCTCATGGGGCGCGCCCTGAAATCCGAGTGATCTCGGCCTTGTGCGCCCACAGGCTAGGGACGAAACTGACGTCTGGAATCAGGTGGATCTCCAGGAGGAGTCCATGGACGTCAGCGCTTCCGCCTTCCCCAGGGATGGGGCCATCCCCAGGATGTTCACGGCCGACGGAGCCGATGTCTCCCCGGCCCTGAGCTGGACGGGCGTTCCCCCGGGCACCCAGGAACTCGCGGTGATCCTGGACGATCCCGACGCGCCCGCAGGACTCTGGACCCACTGGACGCTCTACGGTCTGCCCGCCGCCACCCCCGCGCTCGAGGAGAACCTCCCGAAGGTGCCCACCCTGCCCAGCGGCGCGCACCAGGGACGGAACACCTGGGGGCGCCTCGGCTACAACGGCCCCGCCCCGCCCCCCGGCAGGCCCCACAGATACTTCTTCAGGGTGTTCGCGCTTTCCGCCCCCCTGGGACTCCCCGCGGGAGCCACCCGGGAGGCCCTGAACCGCGCGCTCAAGGGGAAGATCCTCGAGGAAGGTTCCCTCATGGCCAGGTACGGACGCTGAAGGTCGATCGCCCCGCAATCCCAGGAGCAGACATGGCCGAACTCACCCGCGAAGACTTCATCATCTACCTCAAGGAAGGCCGGAGCATGATGGAGCTGGATTATTCCAACCTGGACCTGCGCGGTCTCGACCTCCAGGACGTGCGTTTCGACGGGAGCAACTTCACGGGCACCAAGCTCTCGGGCAACAACATGGGCGGGACCGGCTTCCGCCAGTGCGTGCTCGACGAGGCCGACCTGGCCGAGGCCCTCCTGATCCACGCGGACTTCCGGGGGGCCAAGCTCCACCGGGCGAACCTGTCGGACGCCAAGTGCAAGGAGGCCGTGTTCACCGACGCGGACCTGGACCGGGCGGACCTCACCCGGGCGGACCTCTACAGGGCCACCCTGATGAATGCGGACCTGCGGGACGCGAAACTGTTCGGGACGACCCTGAACAGGGCGATCTGCATCAACGCGGATTTCACGGGTGCCGAGATGCACGGCGCCAAGTTCGAAGGAACGGTCCTGCAGGGCGCGAAAGGCCTCGCCCCCTGAAGTCACCGGCCGTCCCACCCCGCCAGCCTCGCCCACAGCCACCAGGCGGCCCGCCCCTTCATGACGCAGTTGAGGGGCCTGCTGTGGGCACAGCAGCTCCCGCAGACGGTGCCGGCGAGCTGCGAGAGTTCGTGGGCCGGATGGGACGCGACCCACTCGTCGGCCCAGTTGCCTCCGGAATAGCCGCATCCGTCGTCGCCGGAAAGCGCCACGAAGCTGACCGAGCCGCTGGGGTCGTAGCTTTCGATGTCCGCGAAGTCGAAGAGGTTCCTGCCGTTCGCCCGGCAGTAGGCACGGATCTGTTCGTTCCGCAGGTTGAGGTTCCCGCTGCTTCCGGTGCCGTCCAGATGTCCGGTCATGTAGACGAATTTCACGGCCGGGAAATCGCGCTCCAACTGGGTCATGAGCGAGAGGTAGGTGGCGATGTCGGCCTGCGTGGCCCAGGAGACCTCGCCGCACCACGACCAGACGATGACGTTCACGTCCGAGTTGGCCGGATTTCCAAGGTAGGTCCGGGTGGAGGTCGCCCAGGAGGTGAAATCCGGATTGCCCAGGTCGGTTCCCCAAGGTTCGGCCAGATCGAGCGCCCCGCCGGTACCGCCGTCGTTGAACGCGTACTGGCTGTCTGCGGCGGCCAGGGCGGACATGCCCGTGGCGAGCTGGCTTCCGTGGCTGGTGTGACCGTAGGCGATCTTCAGGGTCCTCCGGGCCGCCGAAACCCAGTCGGTCGGAGGCCGGACGAGCACGACGGCGTGGTCGGCGGACACGGCCCCGCCGGACGCGTCCAGGGCCACGGTCACCTGGTCCGAAGCCGCGCCGTACTCGTTCGTCGCCGTGAGCGTGTAGGTCGTCCCCGGATCGGCCGTGGCGGACCTGGAAGCCGCCCCCGTCACGTCGATCCCGCCCGGATCGAGCCGGAGCGCCGTCGCCCCGGAAACGGTCCAGCTGAAGGTGACCGTCCGGGAGGACACGATCGCGCCCGGGGAAACCGTGAAGCTGGCGATCACCGGAGCCCGTGAATCAGGGACCGAGCCGCCGCCTCCCCCGCTCCCGCAGTCGGTGGAAAGCGCCAGCAGGCCGGCAACGGCGATCGTCCAGAGCAGCTTCAGCAAGGTGCGCACCGGTTCTCCTGAACAGGGAAACGGATCGGATCGAGCCTGCCGGGATACAAAAGAAAAGCGGCGACGGCGTAGGAGGAGGGGAACGCCGTCACCGCTGTCCATGGAGTCCGAGGGGAGGGTCAGGCCCATGGAGAAGATCGATAAGGCATGTAGGAGGCACACCACGATCCCTGAGCACCCCGGCCAGCTTTCACCGCCGGAATGATCTAAGCATCGGGTTCCCCGCGGGGACGAGATAGGTACAGATCCACATTTCCCGCAAGGTACAGATCGGCGCCTACAGGGCCATGATGGAGACGGCCTTCTGAAGTTCCTCGGGTGTGAAGGCCGTGAAGCCCAGCCTGGTGGCCGCCAGTTCCCTCTGCCCCAGGTCGAAGTAGTTCCCCGGCCGGAGCTTCAGGCCCTTGAAACGACAGGCCCTCAGCCAGCCGTCGAAGGCGTCGGGATCCGCGAAGGCGTGGATCCCGCGGAGCCACAGCGCCATGCCCCCGGCGGCCGGTTCGAAATCCACGACCTCTCCCAGGCTGTGGCGCAGGGCGTCCTCCAGCGCGTCCCGGCGCTCCTGGACCGCCTTGCGGACCTTGCGGAGGTGGCGCAGGATCTCGCCGTCCAGGAAGAGTTCCGAGAGGGCCCATTCCAGCATGGGGTCTCCCTGCCAGTCCATGCGCTGCCTGACCTTGGCCATGGGATCCGCCAGGTGTTCGGGCACCGCGAGGAAGCTGACCCGGACCCCGGGCGCCAGCAGGCGCGAGAGGCTCCCGGCGTAGAAGACCTGCCCCTGGTTGCCGGAGGCCAGGGGACGCGGAGGACTGCCCGGGCCCGGCAGATAGTCGAACTCCGGATCCAGTTCCAGGATAGGGAACCGGTGCTGCCGCGAAAGTTCCAGGATCCGGCTCCGGCGCCCGGCCGCGAGCTGGACGCCCGTGGGGTAGTGGCACTGGGGCGAAAGCACCAGCAGCTGGAGGGAGCCCTGCCCGAGCAGGGCCTCGAGGGCTTCGGGACGGACGCCCTCGCGGTCCACGGGCAGCGGGTGCAGGGTCGCGGCGGATACCTGCTGCAGGGTCTCCCAGACCATCCGGTTGCCCGGATTCTCCACCGCCACGTTCCCGCCGCGGGGCCCCAGGAGGGTCTGGGCCACCAGGCTGATCGCCATGGAGGTGCTGCGCAGGACCAGGATCTGGCCAGGCTTCAGGATCATGCCCCGCTGAGCGGCCAGATGGGCGGCCAGCACCTCGCGGAGGCGGTGGTGGCCCTTGAAGTCGCCGGCGCTCAAAAGCTCCGTGCCCTTGAGGTTCAGGGCCCGGTGGTAGGCCTTGACCAGGGCTTCGGCGGGCGCACACCTCGCGTCCGCCACGCCGTCCGAAAGATCCATCGTGATGTTCTGGGTACTGGTGATCGAAGCCAGGTTCTCCGGGAACTCGAAGCCGGGCTCCGCCGCGGGGCTCGCTTCCCGGGCCCCCTTCACGGCGATGGTCGGCAGGGGATCGCTGATGAAGAAGCCGCTGCGCGGGAGGGACCGCACCCAGCCCTGGGCCTCGAGTTCCCGCATGGCGGCCAGGACCGTGTTGGGATGGACGGTGAGGGACTTGGCCAGTTCCCGGATCCCGGGCAGCCTGCCCCCCGGCTTCAGGCAGCCGCTCAGGATGGATTCGATGATCCTGTCCGCCACCTGGCGATAGAGGGGACCCTTCCCGCCGGGTTCCAGGGCCAGATTGAGTTCAACCGGGTGCATGTCGGGTTTCGAAGGGCGAGGCGGTCATTCCGCGACCGGAGGATGCAGCAAGGATAGCGCATCCGGTCGGGAAACCAGTTCCGCCCGGAGGAAATGGGGTCCGGCGTCCGTGATCCTGACGTCCACCAGCTCGCCGAAGGGCAGCACGACCCCCTCCGGCGCGGCCAGGTACACGTTCTGCCACTCGCCCGTCCGGGCCAGCCAGCGGCCGCCTTCCGCGGGGCCACGGCTCTCGATCCTGGCCCTGGCGACGCGTCCCACCATGCGGCGGTGGCTCTGCAGGGTCAGTTCCGTCTGCCTGGCCTGCAGGCGGGCCAGGCGCTCGGACTTCACCGCCGCCGGGATGGCGTCCTGGTAGCGCAGCGCGGGGGTTCCCGGACGGGGGGAATAGACGAAGCTGAAGGAGGCGTCGAAGCCCACGCGGTCCAGGATCCGCATGGTGTCCTCGAAATCCTCGTCCGATTCGTCCGGAAACCCCACGATGAAGTCCGTGGACAGGCAGATCCGGCCGCGGGCTTCCCCCAGGTAGCCCACGCGCTCCAGGTAGTCCGCGGTCGTGTAGTGGCGCCCCATCCTCCGCAGGATCCTGTCGCTCCCGCTCTGGATCGGCAGATGCAGGAAGGGCGCGATCTTGGGGTTCGTCACCAGGACCCTGGCGAGCTCCCTCGTGAAGTTCATGGGGTGGCTGGTCGTGAACCGGATCCACTCCAGCCCCTCGATCCCGGACACGCGCTCCAGCAGTTCCGCGAAGGAGCAGCCTCCCGCGTAGCTGTTGACGTTCTGGCCCAGGAGCTCCACTTCCCGGAACCCCTGCCGGACCAGGCCCTCGACTTCGCCCAGCACGTCCGCCGCCGGGCGGTGGCGCTCCGGACCCCGGGTCGTGGGCACCACGCAGTACGTGCAGGCATGGTCGCAGCCCTCGATGATCGTCACGAAGGCCTTGGCCAGGGGATGGCGCCGGGCGAGCTCCGCTGGGAAAAGGTGGTTGTCGGGATGTTGCCGGACATCGATCGCGTGCCTCCTGCCCGCCAGGACCTCCCGCACCAGCCGCGGCAGCTGCTGCACCGCCATGGTCCCCAGCACGAAGTCGACCTGGGGGGCCCGCCGGAACAGGACCTCCTTCTCCTGCTGCGCCAGGCAGCCCGCCACTCCGATCAGGAGCGGCCGCCGTTCTTTCTCCTCCCGCAGCCGCCCAAGTTCCGAATAGACCTTCTGCACCGCCTTTTCGCGGATGGAACAGGTGTTCAGCAGCACCAGCTCTGCCTCCGCGACGGACTCCACCGGTTCGTGTCCTTCCCGGGCCAGGAGCCCCGACAGCTTCTCGCTGTCGTGGTCGTTCATCTGGCATCCCCAGGTCTCGATATGGAACTTCATCCCGCCTTGACCATCCTTCCCGACTCGGCTCAGTTCATCCGAAAAACCGCATTTGGAACCGCGAATGACGCGAAGACGCGCTGCGCGCTTGCGCGAATGAAAAGCCATGGTCGCACGAATGGATCCTGGATGCCTTGCGCGTTCGGCCGGATGCCCGTTCTGACAGTCTACCGGCGCGTGGGACCGCCGGACGGGTCAGTCGTCCAGGTCCAGGCCAACCTTGGGTGCGTCCAGGGCCATCACGTCCTGCTTGAGCCAGACCAGCATGGCCAGCCCGGGCACGGCCATGACCGCGGAGAGGATGAAGAACATGGGCCAGCCCATGGTTTCCGTGAGCACGCCCGAGAAGGGGCCGACCCAGACTCGTCCCACCGCCGAGAGCGCGGAAAGGAGGGCGTACTGGGTGGCCGTGAACCGCTGGTTGCAAAGGGCCATCAGGAAGGCCACGAGGGCCGCGGTGCCCATGCCCCCCGTGATGTTCTCGAGGGCCACCACGGATATCAACTGGTAGTCGATCTGGGCGGCCTCCTTGAGCATCACGATCCCCCAGTCGAAGGCCGGCAGCGAGAAGCTCCCCCAGGCCCCCTTGGTGGAGACGGCCACGAGCCAGAAGCCGAAGTTGGAGACGAGCTGCAGGAAGCCGAACCAGAGCATGGCCCGGTAAAGGCCGATGCGGATCATCAGCGCGCCGCCGATGAGGGCGCCGCCGATGGTCAGCCAGATGCCGAGCATCTTGTTGACGAAGCCCACTTCCGCCGACGAGAACCCGACGGCCTGGAGCAGGAAGGGCGTGAGCAGGGCGCCCGCGAAGGCATCCCCCAGCTTGTACAGGATGATCAGGAGCAGGAAGGTCCCGGCCCGGTTCTGGGAGAAGTAGCTCTCCATGGAGCGGTTCAGGGTCTCGAAGCGCGCGAGTTTCGTGGCCCACCATCCCAGAGGGAGGGTGATGACGATCCCGGTCAGCAGGCTGGCCAGATCGGCCCACTTCTGGTGGGTCGCGACCGTCTGGACCTGGAACACCCGGTCCATCAAGGGCTGCACTCCCCAGTTGGTGAGCGAGTAGCCGAGCGCGACCGAGGCCACGAGCGCGAAGAAGCCGACCAGGTCCCGCGAGGCATGGGTCTTCGGAGCCTTCAGGTGCTTCGGGAGTTTCGGCAGCAGCAGCAGCGAAGCCACGGCGATCCCGACCATGATCATGGCCATGATCTGGTAGATGTAGCTCCAGCTCCAGCCGCGGCCCTTTTCCAGGTCCGCCCACACGAAGGCGAGACCGCCGGAGACGAACATGGCCAGCCGGTAGCCGAGGACGGCCAGGGAGGCGCCCAGGCCGCGTTCCTTGGGCGACAGGACGTCCGTGCGGTAGGCGTCGATCACTACGTCCTGGGAGGCGGACAGGAAGGCCACCAGCACGGCCACGAGGGCGAAGGCTTTCGCGTTCCCCGACGGGGAGATCCCTGAGATCCACCACAGCGCCCCGGCGATCGCGAGCTGCGTGAACGTCAGCCAGCCCCTGCGCCGGCCGAGGAAGGGCGGCTCGAAACGGTCCATGAGCGGCGCCCAGACGAACTTGAAGGTGTAGGGGACCCCGACCAGGCCGAAGAAGCCGATGGTGGCGATGGTGACCTTGTCCGCGACCAGCCAGGCCTGCATGGCCGTCCCCGTCAGCGCCAGCGGCAGCCCCGAGGCGAACCCGAGCAGCAGGACGGCGGAATAGCGCCACAAGGAGAGAAAGACTGACGGCAGGGGAGAACCGGACTCTCGTCCTTCAGCGATCACGTCGACATCCATCGATCCAGCTCCAGGCAGGGCTCCCATAAAATGTCTCATGAAAAAGGCCCCGCGAACGGGGCCTTTTCCGGATGTCGACAGGAATCAATACATGTCTTCCATGCCGCCCATTCCGCCCATGCCGGGGGCGCCGCCCATGGGAGCAGCGGGCTTGGGCTCGGGGATCTCGGCCACGATGGCTTCCGTGGTGAGCATCATGGCGGCCACGGAGGCGGCGTTCAGGAGGGCGCTCTTGGTCACCTTGGCGGGGTCGATGACACCGAACTTCACCATGTCGCCGAACTCGTTGGTGGCGGCGTTGTAGCCGAAGTTGCCCTTCTCTTCCTTGATGCGGTTCACGATCACGGAGCCTTCGACGCCGGCGTTGGCGGCGATCTGCTTGGCGGGATCCACCAGGGCCTTCTTGACGATCCCGACGCCGGTCAGCTGGTCGCCGGACAGCTTGAGGGCTTCCAGCTTGGCCAGGGCGCGGATCAGGGCCACGCCGCCGCCGGGGACGATGCCGTCCTCGACAGCCGCCTTGGTGGCGTGCATGGCGTCCTCGACGCGGGCCTTCTTCTCCTTCATCTCGGTCTCGGAGGCCGCGCCCACCTTGATGACGGCGACGCCGCCCACGAGCTTGGCCAGGCGCTCCTGCAGCTTCTCCTTGTCGTAGTCGGAGGTGGAGACGTCGATCTGGGCACGGATCTGCTTCACGCGGCCCTGGACGGCCTCGGTGGCGCCAGCGCCCTCGACGATGGTCGTCGTTTCCTTGTCGATGATCACCTTCTTGGCGGTGCCCAGGTCCTCGATCTTCAGGTTCTCGAGCTTGAGGCCGAGATCCTCGGTGATCGCCTTGCCGCCCGTCAGGATCGCGATGTCCTCGAGCATGGCCTTGCGGCGGTCGCCGAAGCCCGGAGCCTTCACGGCGGCGACGTTCAGGGTGCCGCGGATCTTGTTGACGACCAGCGTGGCCAGGGCCTCGCCGTCCACGTCCTCGGCGATGAGGAGCAGCGGGCGGCGGCTGTTCACCACCTGCTCGAGCAGGGGCAGCAGGTCGCGCATGTTGCTGATCTTCTTCTCGAAAGCCAGGATCAGGGGGCTTTCCATCTCGACCTTCATCTGGTCGGGGTTGGTCACGAAGTAGGGGCTGAGGTAGCCGCGGTCGAACTGCATGCCTTCGACGACGTCCATGGTGGTCTCGCGGCCCTTGGCCTCTTCCACCGTGATGACGCCGTCCTTGCCCACCTTGGCCATGGCGTCGGCGATGGTCTGGCCGATCTCCTCGTCGCCGTTGGCGGAGATGGTGCCCACCTGGGCGATGGCGTTGCCTTCCACGGGCTTCTTGATCTCGTCGATGGCCTTCACGACCTCGGCCACGGCCAAGTCGATGCCCTTCTTGATCTCCATGGTGTTGGCGCCGGAGACGACGGCCTTGATGCCTTCCTTGTAGAGGGAACGGGCCAGTACGGTGGCGGTGGTGGTGCCGTCGCCCGCGATGTCGGAAGTCTTGGAGGCGACTTCACGGACGAGCTGGGCGCCCATGTTCTCGTGCTTGTCCTTGAGCTCGATCTCCTTGGCGACGGTGACGCCGTCCTTGGTCATGAGCGGGGAACCGAACTTCTTCTCGATGAGCACGTTGCGGCCCTTGGGGCCAAGGGTCACCTGGACGGCGTCGGCCAGCTTGTTGACGCCGCGCAGGATCGCCTGGCGGGCATCTTCGGCGTAGACGATGGATTTTGCTGTCATGGGATATCTCCTGATTGATTCTGTTGAGCCGGGTTCTACTTGACGATCGCCAGGATCTCGTCCTCGCGCACGATCACGTGATCCACGCCGTCGATCTTGACCTCGGTGCCGCTGTACTTGCCGATGAGCACGCGATTGCCGGGCTTCACGGACATCGGGATGCGCTTGCCGTTGTCATCGAACTTGCCCTCGCCCACGGCGACGACTTCAGCTTCCATGGGCTTTTCCTTGGCGGTATCGGGAATGATGATGCCGCCCCTTACCGTTTCCGCGGGCTCCGTGCGCTTCAGCACGACACGGTCATACAAGGGGGTGATGTTCATGTAATCCTCCGTTGAATCAGAGACCCCGTAGGGGGATGTTGTTAGCACTCATGGCCAGCGAGTGCTAATCTATCGCGCCTGTTTTCGGTGTCAAGCCCCTTTCTGCGGATTTTGTGTGTTTTCTTAGCTTCATGCACTAATATTTCTTGCAGCTAAATCATCCATGCGCCAATCTCCACGCCGCGTGGTACCACGCGGGGGAATTGAGGAGTATCCTCGTTGATATGAGCTTCCTGCCCGTCCTTCTCGAACTTCAAGGCATCCACGACAATCTGACGGTCATCCAGCGCGATCTGTCGGCCTACCCCCCCGAAATGGCAAAACTGGACGCGGAACTCAAGGTCCTGGACAAGAAGGTGGAGACCCTCGGCAAGAACCTGGGAGACCTGAGGTCGAGCCAGGCGAGCCTCTCCAGGGACCTGACCGAAGCCCAGAAACTGGAAGACACGGCCCGGACCGCCCTGCGGAACACGACCCAGAAGGTCCAGTACACCGCCGCCATCCGGGAACTCGATGAGCGGGAAAAGCAGAAATCGACCCTCGCGAAGCCCCTGAAGGATCTCGAAGCCCGCATCCAGGGCATGGAGAGGGATCTCGCCGAATTCACCGCCCGCCGGGACCAGGCCAAGGGACAGTTCGACGAGTTCATGAGCGTGTTCATGGCCGAGCACGAGAACCAGGTCCACGCCCGCGAGCAGGCGCTCGCCAGGAAGCTCGAACTGGAGGCCAAGCTCGATCCCATCGAATTGAACCGGTTCAACCGGCTGATCGTGGGCCGGCATGGGCAGGCGGTCGTCGCCGTGGAGAACGGGACCTGCACCGGCTGCCGGACCAGGCTCCGGGCCCCGCTCCTCGCCCAGCTCCGGGAGAAGCAAGTGCTCAACTGCGAGTCCTGCCAGCGGATCCTGTACTTCTCGACCACGAATTCATGAACCCGCTCGCCGAACGAGTCCAGGCGCTCCAGGAACGCATCCGACGCGCCTGCGAAGCCTGCGGACGCGATCCGGAGACCGTCGAGCTGCTCCCCGTCTCCAAGCGCCAGCCCGTCTCCCTGATCAGGCACGCGGCGGACCTGGGGTTCCGGAGCTTCGGGGAGAACTACGTGCAGGAGGGAACGGCCAAGGCCCAGGAACTGCCCGGCCTGGACTTCCTGCTGCTCGGCCCCCTCCAGCGGAACAAGGCCAAGCCTGCCCTCGAGCACTTCAAGGAACTGATGAGCGTCGACCGGCCGGAGCTGGTCTCGCGGCTGCAGCACCTGGCCGGGGAACTCAAGGTCGCGAGGCGGCTCTGGATCCAGGTGGACCTCTGGGGCGAGGAGACCAAGATGGGCGGCTGCCCTGCTTCCGGCATCGGCGAACTGACCAGGATGCTGGAAGGAGATCCTTGGCTGTCCCTGCAAGGCTTCATGGCCATTCCTCCCCCGGGCGACGCCCAGGCCTTTCCGGAAATGGGCGCGCTGCGCGAGGACTGGAGGCAGAAGCTGGGGCGGGATCTGCGGCTTTCCATGGGCATGAGCGGCGACCTGGAGGATGCGATCGCCGCGGGTTCGGACCAGATCCGCATCGGGACGGCTTTTTTCGGTGAACGGGCCTGAGACCGGGCGTAGGTGGCTCGATCTCCCGAAAGGCACTTGGATTGCAAAGGAAAAAACGGAAATTTCTCCTTGTCCGTTACTAAGGCGGCGCGGGGAATCTACCGAAAAACTACGGTACTGACTCATTCATGGTCATGCGGGAGAGGACAGATGAGACTCTGGAACAATCTCACGATCAAGAAGAAGCTGACCTATTCCATCATCGCCCTAACCGCCGTGCTCGGGATGGGAGCCGTCGTGCTCGCCGGGGCCTTCCTGAAGACGGCCCAGAACAAGTCCCTGCGCATCAAGGGCGCCAGCCTGGCCAAGGTGCTGGGCGAATCGGCCGTCACCGACATCCTCAACGACGAGCTCGGGTCGACGGTGGGCGCCACGGAGAAGACCCTCAGCCGGGTCAAGAGCGACGAGGACGTCAGCCTCACCGCCGTCGTCATCCTGCAGAACGGCAAGCGCCAGGTCCCCACCCAGTTCAAGAGCGACGAGAACAACGCCAAGGCCGACGGATTCTCGCTGGCGGAGCCCCTCGAGACGAAGAAGACGACCTCCTACGAGAAGGCCGGCTACATCGTCGAGATCGCTCCCATCGAGGTTCCCGGCGTGGACGCGTCCAAGAAGTTCCACCTCCTGGTCGCCATGAACACGCACCGGATCAACAAGGAGATCGGGCAGAGCCTCGGCATGATGTTCATCCTCGGCATCGGCATGGTCCTGCTCGGGCTGGGAGCCTCCTTCATGCTGAGCAACACCATCGTGAAGCCCCTGGAGACCATCAAGCAGCGCATGCGCGACATCTCGGAAGGCGAGGGAGACCTCACGGCGCGCCTGGACGTGAACGGCAAGGACGAAGTCGCCCAGCTGGCCGTCCACTTCAACCATTTCGTGGAGAACATCCAGGGCATCGTGAACCAGGTCATCAACATCTCCAGCACGATCGCCTCGGGCTCCCTGCAGATGACGGCCGGGATGTCGGAAATGGCCTCCACGGCCGATTCCATCGCCCAGAGCGCCGAGGACCAGAAGACCTCGGTCAAGCAGGCGAACGAGAAGGTGAGCACCATCGCCCAGTCCTCCCAGGTGGTCTACTCCGACGTCACGAACGCCCTGCAGGTCTTCGACCAGGCACAGAGCGCCGCCACCAAGGGCGGCACCGCCGTGGGCGAGGCCGTCAACGGCATGCAGGCGATCCACCAGAATTCTAAGCAGATCGGAAGCATCCTCACCGTCATCACGGAGATCGCCAACCAGACCAACCTGCTCTCCCTGAACGCCGCCATCGAGGCCGCCAAGGCCGGCGAGCACGGCAAGGGCTTCGCGGTGGTGGCGGAGGAAGTCCGGAAGCTCGCGGAGCGCTCCGCCCAGGCAGCCAAGGAGATCACCTCCCTCATCCACACGTCCAGCAAGAGCATCGAGGATGGCAGCGCGATGGTGAACACGGCGGGTTCCGTGCTGAAGAGCATCCAGGAAGCCATCACCGCCAGCGGCGAGCGCATCAAGGCGATCGGCGCCCAGAGCCAGCGCCAGAGCCAGGACAGCTCGGCGGTCGTGGCCGTCATGGGCAACCTCTCCGGCATCGCCGAGCAGAACGCCACCGCCACCGAGGAGATGGCCGCCACCATCCGGGAGACCACCCGGACCGTGGACGATCTGAGCCGCGCCGCCGAGAACCTCAGCGCGCTGGTGTCGAGGTTCAAGGTATAGCCTTCCCCCAGACGAAGGGAGCCCCGCCGAGGGGCTCCCTTCCATGTACGGGCACGTGGAGCGGGTTCCCGCGCCATGCGATGATGATCATTCCGCGAGTCGCGAGGTGCCCGGATGGAGGTTCGTTCCCTGGAGTTGAGGACTGCGTTGATGATCCAGCGCATGTATGGGCTCGTCGAGGCGCGGGATGCCTGCGCCGTCCTCCGCACGCCTTCAGTGCCGGACTTCTGGTTCGGCAACTGCCTGATGATGCCCCATCCCCCGGAAGAAGGCGACTTCGCGGCATGGATGGCCCTGTTCGAAAGGGAGTTTCCGGAGGCGGATCACCGGGTCTTCCTGGTGGATTCCCCCGAAGGGGACGCCGGCGTTTCGCAGGCCTTCCTCGAGAACGGGTTCACGCTGACCTGCTGCGATGTGCTCGCCATGACGGAGCTGCGCCGCCCGGAGCGGCTGACGGAGGAGTTCCGGATCGCCCCCCTGGCCGAGGACCGCGACTGGCGGGACCTGATGGAGATCAGCCTGCTGATCGATGGCGGCCATGGGGGCCTGGACCGCGGCTTCCTCGAACGCAAGACGTCCGCCGTCCGGAAGGTGATCGCCCAGGAGCGCGGCGCCTGGTGGGGCGCCTGGGCCGACGGCCGCCTCGTGGCCCACATGGGCCTCTTCTGGGAAGGGGGGCTCGTCCGGTTCCAGGACGTGGAGACCCACCCGGACTGCCGCCGGCGAGGCGCATGCCGCTCCATTCTCCACCGCGCCTGCCTCGCCGCGGGCGCGCGGCTGGGATCGCCCACCTTCGTGATCAAGCCCGTGGACGCGACGGTCAGGCGGATCTACGAGTCCGTCGGGTTCGAATTCCGCGAGAAATCAGTCGACTTCATGAGGAGGCCCGCCGGAGCCTGAACTCCCGGACGGCTCACGCACGGAGGGCGCCGAGCAGGCCTTCCACCCAGGCCGGAACGACCTCCGTCGCCGGGCCCTGGACGCATTCCTCGAAGGCCGTGCTGATCGCGGAGGCGTCCAGGTTCAGCTCGACGGTGCGGGTCCCGGGCCTGACCATGTCGACGAAGCCCGCGGCCGGATAGACGGCCCCGGAAGTGCCGACGGCCGCGAAGATGGCGCAGCGGTCGAGGGCGTCCCCGATGCGCTCCAGTTCCAGGGGCATCTCCCCGAACCAGACGATGTGCGGCCGGAGCGTGCCGGGCCTGGCGCAGGCCGGGCAGCGGCTGTCGCGCAGGATGTCCCCGGCCCAGGCACTGGTCCGGCCGCATTCCAGGCAGCGGGCCTTGAGCAGCTCCCCGTGCATGTGGACGAGGTTGCGGCTGCCCGCCCGGTCGTGGAGATCGTCCACGTTCTGGGTGACCAGGAGCATCCCGCCGGGCCACGCCCGCTCCAGGCGGGCCAGCGCATGGTGGGCGGCATTGGGCGAGACTCGGCCCAGCTGCCTCCGCCGCTCGTTGTAGAAGCGCTGGACCAGGTCGGGATTCCGATCGAACGCCTCTGGGGTCGCCACGTCCTCGACCCGGTGGTCCTCCCAGAGCCCGTCCGCGGCCCGGAAGGTGCGAAGCCCCGATTCCGCCGAGATGCCGGCCCCGGTCAGGACCACGATGAAGGCATCCGGATCGGGAAACGGCTTCACGGCATGCCCCCTCCTAGAGCTGCAGGCGGTCGAGCTGGTCCGGCTTGTCGCGCCAGTCCTCCTGCACCTTCACGTGGAGTTCCAGGCGCACGGGACGCTGCAGGAGCTTCTTCAGCTCCCGCTGGGCGCTCTGCCGGATGTCCTGGATCATCTCGCCCCCGCGGCCCAGGAGGATCTTGCGGTGGTTGGCGCGCTCCACCAGGATCTGGGCGGCGATGAACGTCCCCCCTCCCGGGAGGTCCTCGGGATAGCCCTCCTGCCCGGACTCGATCCAGCGCTCGATCACCACCGCGACGCCATGGGGGACCTCCTCGCGGGTCTTCCGCAGGACCTTCTCGCGGATGAACTCCATGGCCATTCCCCGCTCGGTCTGGTCCGTGAACGTCTCGTCCTGGAACTGCCACTCCCCGGAAGGGGCGTCCCGCTCGAGGAGGCTCCAGAGGGGGTCGAGGTTCAGCCCGAGCTTCGCGCCGATCGGCACGATCTCGCGGAAATCCATCAGGTCCTTGTACTCGGCGACCTTCTCAAGGAGGCGCCCCTTGGAGAGCAGGTCGAGCTTGTTCAGGAGCAGGTAGACCGGCTGCCTGGCGTGCTTCAGGCGCTTGGCCAGATCCCGCTCGCCGGGGCCGAGGAACCCGTCGGCATCCACGACCCAGAGCAGCAGGTCGGCCTCCTCCATGGCCGCCTCGATGTGCTTGAGCATCCGCTGGTTCAGGACATGCTTGGCCTCGTGGATGCCGGGCGTGTCCAGGAAGGCCAGCTGCACGTCTCCCCGGTTCACAACCCCGAGGATGCGTCCGCGGGTGGTCTGGGGCGTCTGGCTGACGGCCGCCAGCTTCTCCCCGACCAGGGCATTGAGGAGGGTCGACTTGCCCGAGTTGGGAAGCCCGATGATCGCGATGGTCGCGCAGCTAGCCACGATGGATGCCCCTCTTCGCTTCGCGGATGAAACGCACGAGGTAGGCCACGTCCGCATTGCTCCCCAGTTCCTGCTCGACGCGGCCGAGCGCCTCCTCCCGGAGCAGGCCCATGTGGAAGAGGATCCGGTGGGCCTTCGCGAGCGCCACGAGGGTCTCCTCGGGGAAACCCTTGCGCTTGAGGCCGAGGGTGTTCACCCCGTAGCTCTTGGTCTCCCGCGCGCCGACCGTCTTCATGAAGGGCAGGACATCCATGGTCGCCACGGTGAAGCCGCCCATGAAGGCGTGGTTCCCCACGCGGCAGAACTGGTGCACGGCGGAGAAGGCCCCGATGATGCAGCCGTCCCCGACCTCCACATGTCCCGCGAGGGTGCTGTTGTTCGCGAAGATGTTCTTGCTGCCGATCTGGCAGTCGTGGCCGATGTGGGTGCCCACCATGAAGAGGCTGTCGTCGCCGATGGAGGTGACGCCTCCCCCGTCCTCGGTGCCCCGGTGCAGCGTGCAGCTCTCGCGGATCACGTTCCGGCTCCCCACCAGGAGCCGCGTGGGACCGCCCCTGTACTTCAGGTCCTGGGGCTGCATGCCCACGGTCGCATGGGGATAGACCTCGCAGTCCTCGCCGATCTCCGTGTGGGTCCCGATGACGACATGGCTCCGAAGCCGCGTCCGGGCGCCGATCCGGGCGTTGCCTTCCACGACGCAGAAGGGTCCCACCACGACACCGTCGCCCAGTTCGGCCTCCTTGCTCACGACGGAGGAGGGATGGACGTCGACGCTCATCGAGTTTCCTTTTCGTCGAGGTCCATCAGCATGGAAGTGAACTCGGCCTCGGCCACTTTCTGGCCGCCCACGAACGCCTCGCCGCGCATCTTGCAGACCCGGGGCTTGAGATTGAGGACCTTGACCTCCATGACGAGCTGGTCGCCCGGCAGCACCGGCTTGCGGAACTTCACGCCGTCGATGCCCATGAAGTAGATCACCTTCTTGTCGCGATCCTCGAACTGCTGCATCAGGAGGCAGCCGCCGGTCTGGGCCATGGCCTCCACGATCAGGACGCCCGGGAACACGGGCCGCTTCGGGAAATGGCCCAGGAAGAAGATCTCGCCCATGGAGATGTTCTTCATCCCGCGGATCCACTGGCGCGGCTCGTAGTCCAGGATCCGGTCCACCAGGAGCAGCGGATAGCGGTGGGGAAGCAGGTCCATGATTCCTTGGATATCGATGACCTTGGGATCTGCGGCAGGCGTATCAACCATGAATTTCTCCAGAAGGCCCATTTTCTCATGACCGCGGGATTCTGTCCCGGCCGTCCGGGAATCAGCGGCTGCTCAGGGTCCGCTCGAACACCCTGGCCTCGATGAACAATCTCAGCAGTTCCGCGTCCAGGTGGCCCGAGGCCGCGTCCGCCTCGAGGATGGCCAGGCTTTTCTCGAGCGGCAGGGCGGCCTTGTAGGGACGATCCTGGGCCGTGAGGGCGTCGAAGACGTCCGCGATGGCCATGGCCCTGCTCTGCACCGGGATGCCCGGATCCGCCAGGTGGCGCGGATAGCCCAGGCCGTTCAGGCGCTCGTGGTGGGCATAGGCGATGTCGGGAACTCCGGCCAGGTCCTTGGTCCACGGGATCTGCCGCAGGAACCGGTAGGTGTGCGTGACGTGGCTCTCGATCTCCAGGCGCTCCGCCTCGGAGAGGCTCCCCTTGGGAATGCTGAGGCAGGCGAGGTCGCCGGCGTCCAGGACAGGGCCCGCCTGGCCGTCCCAGTGGGTGTAGCCGAGATCCGCCAGGGCGGCGAGCCCTTCGGCCCTGTCCCGGGGCAGCACCGAGGGCTCGTTGCTCTGGAGGATCAAGTCGACCATCCGGCCGGCCTCCCGCTCGTGGACATCCACGATCCGGCGCCAGCGCTCCGCGTCGAAGGGGCGGCCGGAGGCCCACTCCCGGCGCGCGACCCTCAGCAGTTCCTCCTGTTCGCGCTGCTTCACGCGCTGCAGGACGGCCTCCAGCCTCGCGGACTCGAGCTTCTTGGACTTGACCAGCACCTGTTCCCGGACGCCGACCTTGCCGAAGTCGTGGAGCAGGCTGGCGTAGCGGATCTCCCGGAGCTGCCCCTCATCGAAGAAGACGCCGCCGTAGGGTCCGTCGGGGGTGGCGTTGACCGCCTCCGCCAGCCCGACGGTGAGGGCCGCGACGCGCCCCGAATGGCCGCTGGTGACGGGATCGCGTTGTTCGATGGCGAGCACGGAGGCGTTCACGATCCCCTCGAGGAGGCGCTCGATCGCGCCCCGGAGGTGCGCGTTCCGCACCGCGACCCCGGCCTGCCCCGCGAGGCTCTCGGCCAGGGACAGATGCTCCGCCAGGAATGGGACCACGGGTCCGTCCTCCTCCTCGTCCACCCGGTTGATGAGCTGGAGCACGCCCAGCACCTCCCCCTCCGCGTCCTTGAGAGGGATCACCAGCATCGAGATCGTGCGGTAGCCCGCCTGCCGGTCGAAGCTGTCGTTGAACTGGCAGGGCGCATCCCCGGGGATCCGGTAGGCGTTCTCGATGTTCAGGCACTCTCCGGTGATGGCGACAAAGCCGGCCATCGAGTCCCTGGAGATCGGCATCCGGAACCTGTGGTAGGGCAGGCTCACCCGGGCGTTCTGCGTATGCGCGAAAAGAAGCTCCCTGGAATCCTCTTCGCCGACGACGAGATAGATCGAACCCGCCTCCGCGGACAGGAGCCGCCTGGCCTGGACGAGGATCATCTCCAGCAGCTTGTCCAGGTCCTGTTCCGAGGCGAGGGCCCGTCCGACCTCGTTCAGGCGCTCCATGTTCCCGCGGTCCAGCCGCCGCTGGTAGCCGGCCTCGACGAGGGCCAGCGCCCCCTCCAGTCCGGGCCAGACGGGACAGGCGGCCAGCGTCCCGCTCCCGGGGACCCCGATCACCACGTCGGCGCAGCCGCCGTCGGCCCAGGCCAGGCACTTGCGCAACTCCCTGCCCAAGTGGTCTTCCAGGCTGCTACGGTGCAAAGGGGGGACAGCGACGGTGAAGCGCAAAGGCGATCTCGGGAGAAAGAGGGAAGATTCCAGGCCAGTGTATCCCCCCCGGGGGACGGCGATGGTTCCCTGGCAGGGAAAAATCGAGCGCCTGGTCTGGGGCGGCCTGGGACTCGGACGCGCGGACGATGGCCGGGCGGTCCTGCTGTCCGCGCCCCTGGCCCTCTTCCCCGGCGAGGCGGTGAAGGCCGCCGAGGTGCACTGGAAGGCGCGCCACGGAGAAGGCAGCGTGGCGTCGTGGGTGGCGCGCGACCGGCGCAGGGTCGCGGCGGGGTGCGAGGTGGCCTCCACCTGCGGCGGATGCGACCTCCGGGAGAGCGGAGCGGCGGCGGGCGAACTCAAGCGGCTCATGGTGGAGGATCTCTTCGCGAGGCAGCTGCCGGACGCGCCCCCGTGGCAGTGGCTCCCCGCGCCCGAAGGCGCGCGCCGCCAGAGGATCCAGCTCCACTGGGACGGCCGGGTCCTGGGGTTCCACCGCCGCCGCAGCCACCAGGTGGTTCCCGTCGCGGAATGTCCCGCGGCCTCCGAAGTGATCTCCTCCGCCATCCCGAGGCTGGAGGAGGCCCTCCGCGAGAAGGTCCTGCCGTGCAAGCCCCAGCGGTGGGAGCTGGCCACGGGCACGCCCCCGGGCACGGTCTTCGCGAGCCTGGACTCCCACCGGGCCTGGCGCCTGGAACCGGATGGATGGCATGCCTGGAACGGCTCCATCCTCCACCGCCACGGGGAGGTCGGCCTCCAGCACGAGGCCGGCGGGTTCTACCAGGTCTGTCCGCCCTGGGCCTGGGAGGCTTTCGGCCAGGTGCTGCGGGACTGGAAGGTGGAGGGCGCCACCCTCTACGATCTGTATGGCGGGGTGGGATTCTTCTCCGCGCTGCTGGGCGACCGGTTCCAGCGGCGCTGCCTCGTGGAATACGATGGGCACGCGGTGGAATGGGCCCGGCGCAATCTCCAGGCCCTGGATCTCCCTTCCGAGTGCATCGCCGCCGACGCGGCGGCGTGGGTCCCCGAAGGCCTGGCCGGGACCCGGGACCTCGTCCTGCTGGATCCGCCCCGGGCGGGCCTGCCCCCGGAGCTCTGCGAACGCCTCCAGTCCGCCGGATGCGGACGCATGGTGCTGGTCGGCTGCGACGGCGCCTCCTTCTGCCGGGACGTGAAGCGCCTGGGCCCGGCCTGGAAACTGGCGGCGCTCGCGGCCCTGGACCTGTTCCCCCTCACCCACCACGTCGAGTGCGTGGGCCTCCTGGAACGATAGCCTCAGCGCTTCTTGGCCGCGCCGACGGGGATGGAGACCGTCTGCTCGTTGCCGCAGAGATCCGTGACCCGCACGGTCACGCGGTCCCCCCGGATCCTGTCCTTCGGGATGAGCACCTCGAACCGTTCCTCCGTGCCGTCGAACACCCGATCCTCGGGAGCGACCTGGAGCCACTCGTCGCCGTCGGCGGACACGCAGGCCGCACTCAGGGTCGAGGCCTCGTCGCGGGCCAGGAAGCGCACCCGCAGGGACTCCCCCTCGGGAACGGCGGCCGCTTCCAGGATGGCGGGCGGCGTGTGGTCGACGGTGAAGGCGGGCGTCCGCCAGCGGCTCGTCTGGACGAAGTTGAAGGGCTCGCTGGGGGCGTCGCTGGCGGTCACTTCAAGACGGTACCTGCCGTCGGGCACCATCAGGGTGTCGAAGGTGAAGAAGGCGTCCTGCCAGGTCCTCTCCAGGGGGATGGGATTCCCCTTCTCGGGCAGGAGGTCGATGCGGAACTGCAGCTGGTCTTCGTTCGGGTCGCCCACCCTGAAGACGAAGGCCTGGGCGCCCCTGCGGAAGCCGCGCTTTTCCGTGCCCGCCTGGCCCAGGGCGGGAATGAGTTTCTGGACGTCCAGAGGGACCCGCTCGATTCCCATGTCCGCCGCGGGCGTGTTGCGGGTGATCACCAGGCCCGGCGGCATGATCTCGATGTTCTCCCACTGCGGGGGCAGGTTGCGGTTGGCCCAGTGCACCCTCGCCGAATCCACCACTGGAGTCGTGCCGCCCCGGCTGCTGGCGAGCTTCAGCCTGAACTGGGCGAAACGGGTGGGCTGCAGGCTGGGCCTCTCCCCGTTCCGGAGGGGCGGAGACCAGGGCGACCAGGTCCCGTCCGGGATCTCCGTCGACCCGGCCCGATACTGCAGGCTCACGCTGGTGCCCTGCGGGGTCTCGGCCTCCACGTAGGCCCTTCCCCAGTCCGCCACCGGCGCGCCCTTCAGCACGCGGCTTTCGAGGGTGCCTTCCGTGGCCTGGGCTTCCGACAGGAGGTGCAGTTCCGCCGGGTTCGAGCCCACCGCCATCAGGTCCGGGCCGGCGGCGAGGAAGGCCGTGGCCTGGGCAGTCCCGAGGTCCTGGACGGCGGCGAAGGGATCGAGGCTCCGCTTCTGCTCGTCCAGGGGGATGCCGAAGATCCGGGCCCGGTTGCCCGTGCCCACCAGGATCTGGCCACCCCAGGCGGCCAGGGCGAAGACCTGGCTCTGGTTGCTCTGCCAGAGGGTCGACGGGACACGGTTCCGGTCCAGGCGGATCACCGCGCTCTTCGTCTTGGACCCGGGTTCGGCAAGGTAGTTCTCGCGCGTCTCCAGGTTGCCCGCCGTGAACCGGTCGGCCAGTCCGTTGTTGGCGGCCACGTAGACGGCTCCGTCCTGGACCGCGAGGGCGTGGACCTGCTCGAAGCCCGTGGCGGCGAGGGTTTCCAGGCGCTCCCCCGCGCAGCGCAGCACCAGCCCGTGGCCGTGGGACCCGAGGTACCAGCCTCCCTGGGGATCCGCAAGGAGCGCCGAGAAGGAAGTCTCCCCGGGCAGCTCCGCCAGCCTCCGGCTGGTCCCCTCCCGGGCCAGGAGCAGGACCGCGCTCTTCTCGGTGCCGCCCGCGACCACGACCTCGGCGCCCTGGGCGGACATGGCCCAGACGAGCCGCGCGTCGATGTCTGCGAAGGGTTTCACGTCCCCCTCGGGAGTGACCCGGAAGAGCTTGCGCTCGCCGCTTGGGGCCACGATCAGGTCCTTGCCGAGTTTCGCCATCGCGAACACGATCCCGCCCTTCACCTGGGCCAGCGGCTTGACCTGTCCCTTCGAGAACCTGAACAGTCGGCCTTCGTTCCCGGCGCTGATGAACGCGCCGCCTTCGCCATCGGAGACGGTCGTCCAGATCACGCCTTCGGGAAGCTGGGCCACGCGCCGCAGGTTCGGAGCCAGCCTCAGCCGACCGTCCGCGCCGATGCGGACTCCCCGGGCCTCGGCGCCGATCCAGTCGTTGAAGGAGTCGAACGTCGCGAGCGGCTGGTCCGCCAGGGCGGGCAGCACCAGCGCCGCGCACAAGAATACCTGCAGTCCTTGCTTCATCCGCGACTCCATCACTCGATCTCCAGTTCCAGGCTCACCAGCCCCGACACTTCTCGCTCGAGGGGCAGGATCGCCTTCCCGATGATGCGCCGCTGCAGGCGGTTCTCGGTGCTGTTCCCGTCCCCGCCCAGGAGGCTCGCGACGGTGGGCGTGACGCCCTCGATGCGGCT
>Ga0209099_1000934_pt1 | contig 32318 bp, 25 predicted proteins | sample AD_JPNHW2_MetaG_FD_184430 | JGI IMG/M metagenome (GOLD analysis project Ga0209099, IMG submission 184430) | Active sludge microbial communities of municipal wastewater-treating anaerobic digesters from Japan - AD_JPNHW2_MetaG (SPAdes) (version 2) | ecosystem: Engineered > Bioreactor > Anaerobic... | reverse complement strand
TGTGTCAGCACCGACAAAATCTGTAAGTCCGAATATACCTGTTCCCGGTATACCCATCGGCTTGGAGAAGATTGCATCAGCTTCAGGAATTGTTATTATACCTTTTTCAAGAAGTATGAGCGCTTCACAGATCGAGATCATTCCGATTCTGTTCCCGATAAAGTTTGGAGTATCTTTTCCCCATACAATACCTTTACCAAGAATCTGTTCACCCCATTTAGTTATAAAATCACAAACTTCTTTACTGGTTTCAGGCCCTGCAATACATTCAAGAATTTTCATATAGCGGACAGGATTAAAGAAGTGTGTAATAAGAAAATTCTCTTTGAACCCTTTGCTTCTTCCCTCAGCCATCTGCGCGATAGGAAGGCCCGATGTGTTCGAAGCTATAATTGAATCCGGTTTTCTCACTTTTTCGATTCTTGCGTAAAGATCCTGTTTTATTTTAAGATTTTCGACAACGACTTCAAATATGATATCGCAATCTTTAAGCTTGTCGAAATCGTCCGTAAGGTTTCCTGTTTCAATCATCGGGATGTCATGTTTTTTGTCCATGAATGCTGCCGGTTTAGCTTTAATCTGAGCCTGAAGACCGGCTTCAACAATTCTATTTTTTGCTGCACGGTCATTTTTCTCTTCGTCTTTAAGATCAAAGGGAGCGATGTCCAGCAGTAATGTTTTTATGCCCGCACTGGCGCAAAGTGCGGCTATTCCGCCTCCCATAATACCGGAACCTATTACTGCTGCTTTTTCAATCCGTCTAGTCATAAAACCTCCTGTAAAGTCTATAATTAGTGAGATAAACAGAATTTATCACCTTAAAAGATTTATAACGCACTTAAATCGTTATCAAAATTTGTAATAAAAAATTGAATACATATGCCGGGTATTAATCCGGATGATTAAAACGGATTTATGCTAATTGAACGTTCATTTAATTAAGACAGAGAATATTATTTTGTCAACACTTTTTCAGAACAGTTTCCGATGAGTATTCCGGCACCTGCGGCTATAATATAAAATATAAGCTTAAACCGGCTGTTAATACCCCGGACTACACTTAAATCTGAAGAATAAAAACAAAAAGATATTGACATATTAACTAATTGAATGTTCAGTCAATAAATTAAAATTCATGGCGTATCTGCATAAATATAACTTTCAGGAAAATACAATGGCAAAAAAATTTTTCAGCGAAAAGAATTTAAAGTTTACTATCTTTGATGTTCACAATGTAGAAAATCTTCTTACGCATGACAGATTCAGTGATTATAACAAGGAAAGTTTTGAGATGATACTCGATACTGCTAAAACAATAGGTATCAATTTTATGTATCCTTTATACTCCGAAATGGACAAAAATGCACCTGAATATACAGGAACTACTATTAAAGTAAATCCTGCCGTAAGGCAGTATATGAATATATCAGGCGAAGGGGGATGGATCAATGCCATGTTTCCGGCTGAACATGGCGGCCAGCAGATGCCATTATCACTTTTTAACGCGTGCATGTTTATATTCGCATCCGCAAATTATTCACTCAGCGTATATCCGGGACTGACAACAGGAGCTGCGGGACTGATATATAATTACGGGACAGAAGAGCTGAAAAAAAATTTCGCGGAAAAAATGGTAACCGGAAAATGGCAGGGCACAATGGCACTCACAGAACCCGAAGCCGGAAGTTCACTTAGCGACGTTAAAACTTCTGCAGAACCGACCCCAAATGGTTATTATCTCATCAAGGGACAGAAAACATTTATATCCGCAGGTGATCATGATAATGCGGACAATATAATTCACCTTATGCTTGCACGGATCAAGGGTGCACCGGCAGGAGTAAAAGGGCTGTCATTATTTGTCGTACCCAAGTATCGGATTTCAGGACCGGATAAACTGGAATTTAACGATGTTAACTGTGCGGGATGCTATCATAAAATGGGATACCGCGGAGCACCGATAGCACAGCTGAGTATAGGTGAATCTGATGACTGCAGGGGATACCTTCTTGGCGAACAGAACCTCGGGCTTACATACATGTTCAGGATGATGAATGAGGCGCGCATAAATGTAGGGCTTGGCGCTACAGCCATTTCCAGTGCCGCATATTACGCTGCACTGGAATACACGAATGAAAGGCTCCAGGGACGCAAAATCGACGAAAAAAATCCATTGAATCCGCAGATTCCGATTATTGAACATGCTGACATTAAACGGATGCTGTTACAGCAGCGAGCGATTGTTGAGGGATCTCTTTCTCTCATGGTGTATTCGGGAAAACTTGTTGATCTCATAAGCGTTACCGGTAGTGAAGAAAAAGAACGGTACGAACTTCTGCTCGAATTTCTTACACCTATAGTAAAAACATATCCTTCCGAAATGGGAATCGTTTCTACCAGCCAGGCGATTCAATGCCTCGGAGGCTACGGCTACAGTTCTGAATTCCCCGTTGAACAGTATATGCGTGATGCAAGGATACATCCGATACATGAAGGAACGACAGGTATTCAGGGGATGGATCTGCTCGGCAGAAAAGTGACCATGAAGAAAGGTGCTGCGGTAAAAATTTATCTTGAGGAAATAAAAAAATCTATTGAAGAAGCTTCCGGGTTCACCGTGCTTAAACCTTTCGCTTCAAATCTTGAAGATGCAATTTCGCTATGGAAGAATACCACAAACAGCCTTCTGGGAATTGCAGCTAAAGGCGAGATTGATCTGTTTATGGCTGATGCTACACTCTACCTGGAATTGTCCGGCATTATATGTATAGCATGGCAGTGGCTGCTCCAGGGAATTGCAGTACAGAAAATAAACGACAAAAACTTTTCTGAAGGCAAGATGTTTACATTAAAGTATTTTTTTGAATATGAACTTCCAAAAATTCACGGGTTAGCAATACGTCTGAAGAATGCAGACGGGATCACTTTAAAAATGATGCCTGAATACTTTGAAGACTGATGTCTTTGAAATATTTCTATTTATACTATATTTCCGGAAATGAAATCGTCCTCGTGAAAGTCTGTTAATGATTAAGATCCCGGAGGAAATTTCCTCCGGGATTTCTTTTATTTTACATACACCTTTCCCGGCGATTTGTGTTTCAACATGCAGGCATAAAAATTTAACACCGGCTGATCACAACCGAAGCCGGAAATATATATGAGTTCAACCGTTTACGGCTATAGTAATCTGTTATAATGAAGATATATCTGATTAATTTTATTTCTTGACCATTACTAATTAACAATTTTTATTGAAGTTGTAAACCATGTAAAAGTACATTATATTTACCATATTTCTATTTTAAAATATTATAATGAAACAACAAAGAGAATGATGAAAAAACGACAGAACGCTGAATTACGAAAACCCGATATACTCAAAAATTACTACCAGGTGATTTTAAAAGAAGGTATCGAAGGTGCTTCAATTGCAAAAGTTGCAAAAAAAATGAAGATTAATCCGAGTCTTATAATACATTACTTTACAAACAAGGATAACATGACTGTTGAACTTGTTGACTATATGAGCAGAGTGTACAACAGGCTTTTTCTCGATATGAAAATAGAGACCAGCGATCCTCAGAAAAGACTTGACCGCCTTGTAGAAATTTTCTGCAGCGATGAATGGTACAACAATACAGATTTATCCGGTGACTACTCAATCATCTCACTGAGCTTCAGGAATAAAAAAGTGCTCAAGCATCTTCAGAATATGTATGAAGAGTATGTGAAACTTATTGTTAAAGAACTTGAGACAGCAACAGCAACCGGTAAAGTTAAAATCGCCGATCCGGGAAGAACAGCTGAACTGATTGTTTCAATGTTAGAAGGGTACAGGCACTTCAAACATTTCTTCATAGATGAATCCGCATCTGAAAGTTACAGGCAGGACATGATGAGGACCTTGAAGAACATAATAAAAAACGGATAGAACCGAAAATACAGTATCTTCCCTTTTATAATTTAACAAAACTTTTTGAAACATTTCCCGGGAAAAACAGTACAATGTTATATCTGACATTTCAGGAGAATCTCAATGAAAGATTTCAAAAATTTTTTCAGTTTAAAAAATACAATTATTTTTATCGGAATTATAATTGCACTTGTTTTTTTCAGCCTTATTGCTAAAGCATTAACTGCCGGTATTGCCGAACGTGCGACAGTAAAAGACTGGATAATCAAAGGTGCACTTATTGTTGATGTACGTACAACAGAAGAGTTCGCCTCCGGCAGCTATAAAGGATCGATAAACATCCCGCTTGCCGGACTCGAAAAAAATTTAAACAGGTTTGGAGACAAAGAACGGCTGATCGTGCTCTATTGCCGTTCAGGAAACCGCAGCGGTAAAGCTAAACTTATACTTGAAAAAAATGGTTATAAAAATGTACTTAACGGCGGCGGGCTTGTAAACATGCCGCAATAACAAATATACCGCCGGGAATAAATATCCGGCGATATTCTATTCTTAAATAAGAGAAGTGCATAAAACTGTTCTATTCATTATTGTCATTTGAAGCAACTGTATCTGTTTTATTGCCTTTGAATATCTTCTTCACAAAAGCTCCGGCTCCGATAACAGCAACTACAATCAGTTTCCAGAATTTCTGAAGCAGCCCTGATTTTGCAGCAACAGCCAAAGCACCTCCGCCTACAAGAGCGGCAAGTCCGTACTCGGCTATTTTATCTCCATCTCTGAATTCTGAATATTTATTACCTGCGGAAAATGCATATGAGGATAATATTTTTTTTGCTGAAGCAACTGTTTTAACGAGGTTCTTTTCATCGGCGACAATCACCACTTCCATTACACCCTTACGGCCGAGATATCTTATATTATAATTAATTCCTTTCTGCCCCTCTGACTGATAAATAGTAGCCCATTCAAGATTATTTGTTACAGGGTCATATGCCGGTTTTTTATGCCATCCTATTATATCAAGTTCAGGAAGATTCTGTTCCCTGCGCCATTTATTGGCCTCTTTATCTCCATCTTTAAATCCCTGAAGTATCTTATCCGCATCCAGGGAATTTTTCTCATCATCTTTGATATACCCTGTCTCATCAAATTCAAAAATCATAAACCATTCATAAGTTTTCGGAGCGATATAACCGACTTCTCTGTCTGTCGGCTGATTACCGAAAAGTTCCATAAGTTTCCTTGTATCGTCACCTGATGCAAAATGATAGTTGCCGGGGACATTTATTTCCGCGAGAGAACCGAGATTAGCTTTTGCAGGCCCGTTAATCCAGCCTATCGAAATATTTTTCTGCTGGCTTTCCTGAGCATTAATATATACAGGGAAAATAAAAGCAAGTACCGCAAATAAAATTAAAAGACAGTTTGAAGTTTTACGCATATATACCCTCCTGAAAAAATTTAATATTTCTGCAAAAATGAGCTGATCTGCCTGTTAAACACAAAAAATAACACAATAGGAATTACCACCGCGCCGAGGAGGAGCCCGTTACCAGCCACTGCTTCAAAGTCTATTGTTCCTGCAGTTAATATCCCGGTGAGCGCTCCTCCAAGGTGAGCATCATGGGCAATGCCGCCTACCATTCTGTTAGTCGCATAAATTGATCCGAATACAAAAAGAATCGCATACGCCCATGCAGGTATAGGTACCGGTATCGGGAAAACGATGATACTTCCGCCGGGAATTAAAAATATTGAGGCAAAAATTATTCCGCACACGGCGCCGGAAGCTCCAACTGCTCTGTAATTTTTATCATTCCGGTGAAGCAGAAGAGACAATATTCCTGCTCCGAGTCCGCTGTAAAGGTAAAGGTATGCTGTAACCTTATGGCCGTACTTCATTTCGATCCCGGCAGCAAAAGCATAAAAACTGAACATATTAAAAAAAAGATGTCCGAGGTTCGCGTGTATAAAAATTGAAGAGAGTATGCGGTAATAATCATTCGATCCTAAAATCGCATCAATGGAGAATAGTGACTTTTCAAAAAAGGTTTCATCCTTCAAAGCATAAAGAGTCACTGCAGAAGTGATCCCTATTACAAGATATGTAAATAGATACAGATTCATTTTTTTCTCCGATTCAATCGGAAAATTTTAAGAATTAAAAGAATCATTGTCAAGAATTTAATGTATGCTGTTTAACAGAAGCGAAAACTCCTGTTAAACGGTTAGCCTCCGCAGATGGTTAATAAAAATTTGAGAAGAAGAAAGCCATGATGCAAAAAAGTTCCGGATGAATGCTCATACATCAGCTTCTTAAACTTTCTGATTTCCCATCCCTGAATTCACCCGGCGCCATACCTGTGATCTTTTTAAACACGCGGTTAAACGTCCTGATGTTGTCAAATCCCGTATCGATGGATATGCGGGTAACTGTATCCCCTGTCTTCACGAGCTTTCCCTTCGCTTCCGTTATACGCAGCTCATAGATAAAGTCATTAAGAGTTTTACCCGTATGCTGGTTAAAAAATCTGCTGAATGTATCAGGATTCATTCCTGCAGCTTCGGCAAGGTCCTCACGCTTCAGTTCCTGCATGTAGTGTTCTTTTATGAATTCACACACAGCTTCAATTTTTAAAGCGCTCTCCCCGGTCAGCGGCCTTGATCTCACAGAGTTGAGTTTTTGAAGAAGGTTATTATAATTTCTTATGGCGTAATTACGGAGCAGCTTAAGTTCCATCTGATTCTTTACACGAAGGAGAAGTTCGCCGGAATTGAATGGCTTTGTAACATAGTCTGTCGCACCGGATCCGAGACCTTCGATCTTCATAAAACCGTCAGCCCTAGCTGTGAGAAAAATAACCGGAAGCCCCTCAAATCTTTCATCATTCCTTACCCAGCGCAGGAGTTCATAGCCATCCATTCCAGGCATCATGATATCAGAGAGCAGAAGGTCAATCCCCTCTTTGCCTTCAAGAATCATAACAGCTTCGCTTCCGTTGGCAGCTTCATACACTATGTATTTATCACCGAGCATATTAACAAGGAGCCTGCGCAGATCATGGTTATCTTCAACAATTAATATCGACGGAGCGTCTTCAGTAATCAACGCGCCTGTATAATGATGAGTTTCCCGGTAAGGTTCTATTCCGCGGATATGATGCCGTGCCATCTGCAGTTTTTCTGCACCTTCTGTAAACACGACATCATTTCTTCCTGTCAGGTGGTCTTTACCGAACGGAAGCTTCACTGTAAATGTTGTGCCATGATTATACGGATATAACGGCTTTTCCCTGCTTTCAACAGAAACTTCTCCGCCATGCAGTTCAACAAGTTCTTTCACTATTGAAAGTCCAATACCAGTACCCTCATATCTTCTCGCGGGACTTGTATCGGCCTGTATAAAGCGGTCAAATATTATATTAAGTTTATCAGCAGGTATTCCGCACCCGGTATCACTGAATTTTATCAGGGCATAATCACCCTCAGTTTTTAATGATACCTCAATCTTTCCCCCTGGCTCTGTAAACTTGAAGGAGTTTGAAAAGAAGTTGGAAATCACTCGCTGAATCATTTCATTGTCAGCATATATCATAACAGCATCGTTGGATGTGTTACATACGAGTTCAACTTCTTTCATTTTTGCTGCAGATTCCATGCCTCCGCAGTACTGTTTTATCAGTCCAGTGAGATCGGTTTCCGACACAGAAAGCTTCATCCTCCCCGCAGTTATGCGAGAAATGTCAAGGAGGTCGTTTATGAGAGAAAGAAGGTTCAGTCCGTTGCGCTGAATCATCTCAAGAGTTTCACTGTTTAATTCTTTTCCGGAAAGAGCGTCCTCGACAGGTGCGAGTATCAGCGTGAGTGGAGTCCGCAGTTCGTGGGATATATTAGCGAAGAAATCGGTTTTGACACGGTCAACTTCACGAAGCTTTTCATTGGCAGACGCAAGTTCGGATGTGCGCTCTGCTACTTTCAATTCAAGGGTTTCAGTTGCCTCTTTCTGAATACGGAGCGCTTCGTTATGGGCCTCTTCTTTCTCCTCTTTCATAATATTTATACGGTCAGCAAGCGCAAAAGAGAGGAGAGTTACTTCAAGGGCTGAACCGATCCAAACTCCATTATTTGAAAAATAGCTGCTGTTTATAAAACCCAATCCCCTTAATCCGTAGAATAACATCCCGATAAGCATTATTCCCCATGCCAACAAAAAGAATCTTGCAGCTTTATTATTATTAATTAATGAGACAATACTTACAGTAACGATCATTATAACATTCACTACACCCGAATATGAACACAATTGAATCGACTGCTGATATGGAAATATAAGACAAAGAAAAAATATTAAAATTTGAGCTGCTATATTGTAAAAATAAATTTTATTAAGAAGAATATTATAATCCAATTTAAGAAATATCTTTGTAAAAACAGCTGAACTCATCATTGCGAACATTACCGCTATAGGCAGTAAATGTTCTTTAAAATAAGAAAAATAATCATAAATATAGCTTACACCGATTCCTTTGAAAGTCATTTCTCCAAAAAGTATGCCAATGATATACATTATGTAAAATAAATAACTGATATCCCTTATACTCATAAAGACAAAAAAATTATACAAAGCCATCACTATTAAAAATCCCAACAGCAATCCTGACATCAAAACATCATTATTCTTTTTTTCAAAAAACTGTTTTGAGGATACCAGGTTTATTGGAAACTGCATTGTATTACTTCCAAAAGATTTCAAAAAAATCAGATTGTCCTGATCAGGTTTAAATTCCACTCCGAAGCTGTAACCAGGATACTTTATTTCTTTATGTGAAGTTTTAAAATTCAGTCCTGCAGTTTTTGTTTCTATAATTCTATTATTATTGATTAGATAATATTCAATGTACCTGATTGGAGGATAATCAATATCTATAATAAAATTTCTGGTTCTGTCAGTATCATTTATTATTTTCATTTTTACCCAGAAAGCCGATTTACTATATCCGAAATTCGGCACATCCCATTTACTCTGAAACCATCTGTCATTCATCTCCGGTTTAGTCACATCTTCAATGGCAAGTTTACCCGTGGGATCTTCCAGTATCTCCATGTAACGGCCAAACGATACCGACTCTGTGTTGTCATCAATCACTACAGGGGTGACAGCGTAAAGGTTTGAAGAGAAAAGAAAATACAGAATTAAAATACACCCGGTAAATCTGCATATTACAGACATATTGCTTAATACCTGTAACAATCTCTTTCCGGAAGGGTCTTTATAATTACATGTCCTGATTTTCATAAAAAATTAAACCACCACCTATGGAGTTATGAACATAAATATTGGCAAGTGACTGAAAAATTCAAAGAGGAATAATCCTGCATAGGAAACTTCCCTTAGTCAACAAGTTTTACAAAAAAACTTATCCGGGCTTTTCATAGATTGTATCCGCGAACGATCTTCCGTCGCGATAAAAGACTCGGTGTAATTATTCATTTATTGACAATTGTTTTATATTTTTCTATTCTGGATTCAAAGAATAAACTTACTCTGGGAACATACAGGTTGCGGTAAAGATTTAATGAATGAACCGATGCGTCAATTTCTCGATTTTCTTACTATAGCTGAGTTTTCACAGGCTGTTCTGCTTATATTTATTCTTTCTGTGATGGATAAGAATAAAAAGGCTAATATATTTTTCGCGGCATTTTTGTTCATTTTCTCCTTAAATTATTTCTCATTTTTTATTTTCAGACTGGAAATAAAAATTATATCTTTTACTTTAGCGGCGATCTCCCTTCCTGGAATTTCAATAACAGGGGTCTTCATTTATTTTTATGCCCTTTCAATAACTGGTCTCCTGGAAAAATTCCGATTCAGACAGCTTATCCATTTTGGAATATACTTTGCGAGCCTTATCTTTTTTATAATTATAATTTATACTACTGATGGAGTACCGCGTGAATCCCCATCATTTCATAAAGCTTTGTTTACCATGATAAGTATCGGCCTTATTAACTCCATTTCGTATATTGCCTACACCATAATTGTTCTTAACAGATATTATAATAGAATTGAAAATTACTATTCCGATCTCGATAAGATGAATCTTAAATGGCTCATGAGGCTTACTCCGCTTTCATTCATTGCTCTCGCGTTCTGGTGCATCAACTTCTGGTTTTCCCATTTTGGAATCATTCAGAAAAATCCTTTAAGTTTAGGGGCAAACATAATTATACTGATAATTATTATTTTTATTACCGCATACTATTTAATTAATCAGCCTGAGATATTCAGGCAGAATATTGAAATGAATCATGAGATAGAAGACTCTGACAATTCTGCCGGAACAGAAAAGTATGCAAGACAGAATATTGATGACAGGATGCAGGATGAGTATTTAATCCGCCTTCAGACTTTTATGAATGAACAGAAACCGTACCTGGATGAAAATATTACGATTAAAGATCTGGCCGATGAACTGCAGATACCGTCCCACCATCTTTCAATTGTAATCAACAACAGGCTTAATAAAAATTTTTACACATTTATCAATGAATACAGGATAAAAGAAGCAGCACAAATTCTTGACGATCCGGAAAACTCTGAAGCGAACATTATCGCCATTGCCTTCAGATCCGGTTTTAATTCAAAATCGACTTTCAACTCGGTCTTTAAAAAAATTACAGGCCAGACCCCGTCTGAATACAGAAGCAGAAATAATTTCAAGTCTGAACTTGCAAGTTAAGACCGGACTTCTACACCCGCTACGACCGGGCTTATAAGTCCGGTCGACAGCTCTCCTTTTTTAATGTATGGTAATCCCAGTTTAACAAATGAATTGAGGTTACAATATGAGATTCAAAATTCTTACTTCTATAATGTTTGTGGTACTTACCGGTTCTGCAGTTTTTGCGCAGGATGCCGTACAGGTAAAAAAAACCATATCATATAACGATTATATCACTGAAATAGAAAAATCGCTCCCTGAACTCAAAAGCAATGAAATGGATATACTCTCTGCAGAGAACAGGGTTAAAAAGGCAAAATCCGGCGGGGATATATCTCTCAATGCCGGGGGAAACGCCTATTCAAATACACAGTATTCGGGAATAAATGACAAAGGTGATGTAAAAGGATATGATTATTATGCGGGCTTGAGCAAGACAATTACCTCAACAGGTACAACTCTTAGCGGTACATATAATTACTCAAAAAACGACTACAACAATTTCAGTTCAACACCTGATTATACGGCTTACGAACCGTCTGTGACTGCAAAGATATCTCAGCCTCTCCTGTATAACTTTCTCGGGAAAGTAGACAGGTATTCCGAGAATAACGCGAATATGCAGCTGGAAATAGCGAAATACCAGCTTCAGGAGAACAACAAAAGTGTGCTGAACGCTTATAAGAAACTGTATTTTCAATGGATAATGTATAATGACATTATCAAAAATCTTGACGAGGCCATCAGTAATTCAAATATCCTGAAAGAGCAGGTTAGAAGGAAGGTAAATGCCGGTCTTGCTGACAATGATGATTTCCAGGGCTCGGTCGCCTCTGTCCTCAGCTATGAGAATCAGCGTAGAGAATACCAGACAGCACTTAAAAATATTTCAAACCAGATCAGCATATATCTGAATATCGCTGCCGGTGTCCCTGATGTAAAAATTTTTAATGAGTATTACCGGAAAGCTGATGAGTCCGGGCTGGCTGAACTGGATTTTAAAAATACCACATCCGCAAAAATAATGGATTTAACAATGAAGAACTATGCCTATTCGAAGGGCGTTTACGAGAACAGGCTCCTGCCTGAATTTAACGTATTTGCAGGAATAACTAAAAAGGATATTGCAGAATCACAGACTTACGGAGTGAAAGATACAGACTACAGTGTGGGATTTGAATTTAAATATTCGCTGGAGAATAACTCGGCGGAAAGCAGTTTAAAAGATGTGGAGATACAGATCAGGTCGCTTGAATATGAATACACCGCCGCACAGAACAGCTACCGAAAACAGCTGCTTGGTTATATCGAATCCTCAAACGGAATTGCTGAGCAGCTTGCAAACAAGGAAAAATCACTTCAGGCCCTTGAATCGAAACTTGTGACTGAAAGAAAAAAATACAGCCAGGCAAGGCTCAACCTGTCATATATTATAACTACTGAAAACAGCATTACATCCGAAAGAAATAATATTCTTGCACTGAAGAATCAGCTTATCGGAAATTACATCGACTATACTGACCTGGTAAAATAGAATAAATAGATTTTTAAAACATAGTTATTACGATTAAAAGTATTTAAGAGGTACAAAATGAACATAGCAAAACTTGCAATTAAACGGCCGATTCTTATAACAAGTATAGTATCTATTGTTATTATATTAGGAACGCTTTCATTTCGCAACATCGGACTTGAGCTGATGCCTGAAATTGATTTTCCTGCAATCGCTGTTATAACAAATTATGGCGGTGCATCGCCTGAAGAGATAGACCAGCTTATTTCAAAGCCGCTTGAAGATCAGCTTGGATCAATTCCCGGATTGAAACATATAAGTACCACAAACTCGGAGAGCCTCTCTCTTATTGTACTTGAATTTAATATGGATGTTGATGTTGATACGGCATCACAGGATGTGCGCGATAAAATCGGTCTTGCGGTAAACAATCTTCCGGAAGACCTTGAAGATGATCCGATTGTACATAAATTTGACCCGAGCGCAAGTGCTGTTATAAAACTTGCACTGATATCTGATCTCCCGTCCGGTGAGATGTACGACCTGGCAAATGAGACTTTAAAGCCGAAAATTGAACAAATAAACGATGTAGGAAGCGTTCAGATCACTGGAGGAAGCCGGCGGGAAATACACGTTGACATAGATCAGAATAAGCTCAACTCATATATGATCCCAATGGCTACTGTCGTGAGCAAAATGAAAAGCTCAGGTTCAAATGTCCCTATCGGAACAGAAGACCGTGGGCCGAAGCAGACTGTATTCAGGGCAATGGGTGAATATACAAACCTTGAACAGATAAATAACAGTTTAATTTCATTCTCCGGTGATGTAGGAAATTCTGTCAGCGTTAAAACTCTCGGTACGGTAACAGACGGACTAAAGGACCTTGAATCTAAAGGTTATATATATTATCCTGATAAAAATAAAAAAACCGAAAACAAAAATAAGGAAGATGTAACTCAAAAAAATGATACCGGAAGAATCCAATCCTGTATTTACCTCGAGGTTATTAAGCAATCCGGTAAAAATACCGTAGCAGTAACAGATGCAGTAAAGGCCCAGCTTGATTCGATAAATGCCACCCTTAAACAGATGCCCGGTAACTCCAGCCTTATAGTAGCAACCGACCAGTCGAAGTGGATCAGAACAAATGTTGATGAGACAGTTAATTCAATTCTTATCGGAATAATTTTAGCCGTACTTGTGGTATATCTCTTCCTTGGTAACATCAGGTCGACAATTATTACCGCTATCGCTATTCCAAACAGTATGCTGGGTGCCGTCATCCTGATGTATGTTATGGATTATACGTTTAACATTATGACCCTTATGGCGTTATCGCTGGTAGTAGGGCTTCTTGTTGACGATGCGATTGTTGTCAGGGAGAATATTTTCAGAAAGCTCGAAGATGGACATAATTCCTTCAAGGCCGCGGAAACAGGCACAAATGAGGTTATGCTCGCAGTAATTGCCACAACACTTGCTATCCTTTCCGTATTTATGCCGGTAGGTATGCTGAGCGGAGTAATAGGAAAGTTATTTAAACCATTTGCATTTACTGTTGTCTTTGCGATGATTGTGAGCCTTTTTGATGCTCTTACAGTGGCTCCGTTCCTGAGCGCCTATTTCGCGGGCTCCGGAGAAAAATCGAGTAATATTTTCACAAGAGCTTTTGAAAAATTCCAGGATAACATGGAACGGTTGTATACAAAGGTTATGGGATTCTGCCTCAATCATTCCCTGCTGGTTATAGGAGTAACCCTTGCGGTCTTCATCAGCAGTATAGCTCTGCTCTCCTTTGTTAAAAAAACTTTCCAGGCATCCGGTGATGAGGGTGAGTTTAAAATATATATTGAAACTCCGGGAGGTACAAGCCTCCAGGGGACAGAGGATGCTTGTAAAAAAATTGAGGAGAAGTTAAAAACCATTAAAGATCTTGATCATTACGCTGTATCAGTCGGCAGTTCTCTGGGTGATGCGACTGCAGGTGAGATTTATGTTTTCCTGAAGAAAGAAAGAGAAAAGACTACAGATGAAACTAAAGAGGTCATCAGGGGGATGCTTAAGGAATTTTCAGATCTTCACCCATCGGTAGCTTCCTCGCAGGGTTATAAAGGGAGTGCTCCGTATACCCTTGTCGTTTCGGGACGAAACCTGGAAACAGTCGAGCAGGGAGCTCTACTGATTTATGAGAAGGTGAAGAATATATCCGATCTTGTTGACATGGACACATCTATCAGAAAAGGGAGCCCGGAGTTCAGGGTAAACTTCAACCAGGAGAGGATGCAGGCACTCGGAGTGTTGAACAGTGTTGCCGGGACCGAGCTGAGATATAATATATCCGGAGAAATTGTCGGCCAGTTCCGTGAAAAGGGTATAGGCTACGATATACGCGCCAGGCTGAAGCCGGATCAGAGAGACCTGGGGCAGACATTTCATTCAACTAAAATAGCAAATACCGGCGGAAGGATGATTCCCTTGAGTAACGTAGCAAGCGGCGAGTATACAACCGGATTCTCGAAGATCCTCAGAAAAGACAAGGCCTATATTGTAAAAATTACCGCTAACCTGGGCCAGGGCGGCGCGGTCGGAGATGCGATGTCTCAGACGAAAGACCTCCTGAAAGACGTAAAACTTCCTCTGGACGTAACATATAGTTTTAGCGGGCAATCGGAAACTTTTGCCGAAACAGCACAGAGCATAGTGATTGCCCTGATACTTGCAATACTGTTTATTTACCTGGTTCTATCGAGCCTGTACGAATCTTTTATCACACCATTTACAATATTGCTTGCGATACCTCCGGCACTTACCGGTGCGCTGTTTGCACTTTTTATAACGGGATCTATGCTCGATATGATGAGCATGATAGGGATGGTTGTGCTCATGGGACTTGTTACAAAAAATTCAATACTGCTGGTTGACAATGCGGTGCATGGTGTAAAAACCGGAATCAGCAGGAAAGACGCCATACTTCAGGCTGGACAGAGAAGGCTCAGGCCTATTCTTATGACTACATTTGCCATGCTTGCCGGCATGCTTCCGCTTGCGCTTGGTATTGGAGAAGCGGCTAAGATGAGGCAGTCTATGGGTATTTCCATTATGGGCGGGATTATAATTTCGACTATTATTACCCTTATTGTTGTTCCCGCAGTATTCGAATATACTGAAAAATTCAGGGAAGCAACAGAGAGCAAAATACTTGTAAGGGAAAAGGAATCAGAGCCGGAAGCTGATACGTTTCTGATTGCTGAAGAAAAACCAAAAGAAAAAAAGAAGAGTAAATAATAAATTAAAAATGATTTAGAGAATAAATCTGTTGTTACAACGGGCATGGCCATAAAATCCATGCCCGTTTTTTTGGATCGGAAATACCGGATCCTGAAACAATTATTATCAAATTAATTTTATTGACTCACAGTTTTAAATCTGCCAGAGTATGACAAATTACTATCAGGAGAAACTCTATGAATCAGCCTGAACTTACTCAGAAGGCTCTGGGAATTTTAAGAAATCCGGAAACTTTTCAATGGTATTTCATCCCGCTCTTCGCATTTGTTGTTTATATTTATTTTAATGAAATCTCAAACAAAAACTGGAAGGGTGTAGCGGCCGGTCTCTCCCTTTACATGGTACACTGGTTTTATGAAATCATGAATGCCCTTATACAGCACTTCTCCGGTCACGCTCTCTGGACAGTCCCATCGGGAACATCTTTTCTTTTACTTATCGGTGTGTGTGTAGAAATAAGCCTTATGTTCTCTGTAGCAGGTCTTATCTTCACGAAGATACTCCCCGATGATCCAAAGATGAAAATTCTCGGGATAAATAACCGTTGGTTTATCGCAATAGTAAACGCCGGGTTCTATTCAATATTTGAAATATTTCTGGCAAAAACTCCCACGTTTCACTGGGTTTATCCATGGTGGGGATCTCTCCCGGTTTTCATAACAGTATATATTCCTTTTTTTCTCGCGGCAAATCTCGCGTACGACTGGACTCCGAAAAGACAGAAGACTTTCATCGGTTCACTATTTACAGTGAACGCAATAATGCTTATCGTCTTTGCGGGAATTCTGAAGTGGATATGATGTATTGAATACTTTGCAGCAGTGCTTAAATTATCTTTAACAAAATTTTTAAAAAATGATTCTTCCCATACATGCTGTTTTTTATACGGCATGTATGGCCAACTATAATTTCTCCGTTTATTGTATAAACTAATACTGGAGTTTGAAGATATTGCCGAAGTTTTGGAGGCTGAATAAAGTCTATTCTGTTACATTGACTCCTGCAATTTAAGGTTTAAAAATTCTTCGATTCCGTAATATTTTTTCTGTTGTTTTTCTTTTTTAATCTATATATATTAAATCATTCTGTATTTATTTCTGAATTAATTAAATATTAATAAACGGAAGGATCATGGATTACCAGTGGGGAAAAAGAAACCAGCTTCTGAAAGAATTTATCAGGGTGCTCTTCCCTTCTCTGATTATTTTTACCGTATTCATGATAATGATTTTCGGTTATTTTGTTCCGTCTATAGAAAAAAAACACTTCCGTAATAAAGAAGATCAATGCAGACATCTTGTCGAAATTGTAATTAACTACCTCAACTCCCTTAATGATGAGGTAGAGGATGGGACATTAACTGAAACAACTGCAAAAAAGAGAGCGATTAAAAGAATTAGAGAATTCAGATTCGGTGATGAAACAAAAGATTATTTCTGGATACTCGACAGCAGTGGAATGGTGATTATGCACCCGTTCAGAAGAGATCTTGAGAACATTAATCCCGAAGAAGTAAAAGGCCCTGATGGGCAGATTCTGATGAAGCTTATGACCAGGATGTCTGAGATTGCAAACTCAAATCCAGAGGGCGGCCCCGTCAAATATGTATGGAACAGAAGAGATGAAATTACTAAGTAAGGAAGCAAAATATCTTACGTCAGAAAATTTCCGCCATGGGATTGGGTCATAGGTACAGGTGTGTATCTGGATGAAGCTGAGAATGAAATTAAATCATGGAAAAAAATGTTTATCACAGCAGCAAGTCTCCTTGCACTCTTCTCAGCAATGGTTTCACTGGTGCTATCCTTCAGGACAGGACTCCTTAGAAAAAAAGAGGAGGATGCCAGAACGCTCCTGCTAGAAAGCGAAAATAATCTCAGATTGAGGGAGGAACTTTTCCGCAGTATATTTGAAAAGAGCCCCCATGGGATTGTGATCACTGACATGAACAGCAGCCGGATTATAAATGCCAACCGTGCTTTCGCTGAAATTACAGGATACAGCCTTGAAACTCTCAAAAAAAATTTCACATATAGAGAAATACATTCACTCACCTCAGAAGAGTACGAAAGATTAACTGATGAAATAACAGCAAGCGGAGTAATCGAAAATGTTAACTCATCTCTGGTTGCAGCAAATACGCATAAAAAAGATATTATCTATTCCGCAATTATGATAAATTATATGAATGAAAAATCCATTCTAAGAATGATTGTTGATATTACAGATGCAAAGCTGCTTGAAGAAAAACTGCGCCAGTCACAGAAAATGGATGTGATAGGGAGGCTTGCAGGCGGGATAGCTCATGATTTCAACAATATGCTAGGTGTTATCATTGGCAGTGCTGAACTCCTCTCACATAAAATAAAACCTGATGAAAACGAAAAAAAATATATTACAAGGATCTTGGAAACAGGTGAAAGAGCATCAGGTTTAATAAGAAAACTGATGCTCTTCTCCAGAAAGAGCGGTGCTGTATTCAGAGATTTTGACCTTCACGAAACAGTTTCAAATGTCGCCGACATTCTTGAACATACAATTGATAAAAAGATCAAAATAGAAATAGAACTGAAAGCGGAATATAAAATAATAAACGGAGATCCGGACCTTATTGAGAATGCCCTTCTTAATATGGCATTAAATTCAAGAGATGCCATGCCTGACGGAGGTATAATATCTTTCAGGACTCAGAACATCAGGCTTGATAAATATTTTACCAGGGATAAACCTTTTCTTACTACAATGGGAGATTATATAGAAATAAATATTTCCGATACTGGAAATGGTATCCCCCAGGAAAATTTTGAAAAAATCTTTGAACCTTTTTTTACTACAAAACCTTTAGGGAAAGGAACAGGCCTTGGCCTGGCCGCGGTTTACGGGACAATTAAAGAACACAAAGGAACTATAACTCTTTACAGTGAAGAAGGGAAAGGATCTGTTTTTAAGATATACCTCCCCTGCAGCAGCGAAAACCACGATTTGAAAAAAGATGCTGAATTGCCTGCACTCCATGGGACAGGGAATATTCTAATAATTGATGACGATGTAAATATACTTGCAAACCTTAAAGACATGCTTGAAGAACTCGGGTATACCGTTAGTTCAGCTTCCGGGGGTATGGAGGGTATCAATATTTTAAGTGATAAATCACATTTAATAGATCTTGTGATTGTCGATATGATTATGCCTGAAATCGACGGCATTGAAACAATTATACATTTAAAGGAAATAAAACCTGATATTAAAATTGTAATTTCATCCGGTTTTAATAATGAAGAGACCTCCGGCAGAATCAGCAGAATGGATATTTCAGGTTTTATTCAAAAGCCATTTAAAATGTATGAATTAAGCAGACTCCTTAATTCTATTCTCCATTCATGAACTGGGTATAAAAATAATTCGATTTTTATGATAAAATTTTTTAAAGACTGCTTTCCTTTCAGTAGTCCGTGCAGCGCACATCCTGTAAAGATGTTGACCATTTCTCAGTAAATTACTATTCTGTATAAAATTACATAGGGAGATTAATGATGGCTTTAGTAAATATACCGGAAAGAAAAGAGATAAATGATAATTATAAATGGGACCTCACCTCGCTGATAAAAAATGATGACGAGTGGGAAAAATTCTACAAGAAACTGGAAGCTGAAATCAACGGTTATGAAAACTTTAAAGGGCGGATGGGAGAGTCTCTCGAAACTTTCAAAAGTTCACTCGAATTCGATATGAAAATTTCGAGAGAGATCGAAAAAATTTATACCTATTCCCACCTCAGAAGTGATGAGGATAAAACCAACCAGTTTACTCTTGCCATGTACCAGCGCTCGGTAAACCTTTATACCCGGATTTCCGAAATGTCAAGTTTCATGACACCGGAGATACAGGAAATTGACGAAAGTATTGTCAGGTCATATATGGATCATGATTCAATGAAAGACTTCAGGTTTTTTCTGGAAAAGATTCTGAAGTTCAAACCTCACACACTTTCCAAAGAAATTGAACAGATCATTGCCATGATGGGTGAAGTTGCACACGCGCCTTCACAGATATTCAGCCAGCTCGATAACGCGGACATGACATTCGGTACTATTAATGACAGTGAAGGAAACGAAGTGGAACTGAGCCACGGAAATTTCAGCACGTTTCTGCAGGATCCTGACAGGGAAATCCGCCGGCAGGCCTTCTTCCAGTATTACCAGTCGTATAAAAATCTTAAAAATACTGTTGCTGCGACTCTCGATCACTCAAACAAAAAAGACAGTTTCTACGCGAAAGTACGGAAATTTAACAACAGCAGGGAGGCTTCTCTTTTCTCTGACAACGTGCCTGAAAAAGTATACGACAACCTTGTGAGCACGGTGAGAAACAATACAACACCTCTGTTCAAATATCTCGACTTCAGAAAAGAAGCCCTCAATCTCGACAAACTCCACTTCTACGACACATATGTCCCGATTGTCGGAGACGTAAATTTTAGTATGACTTACGAGGAAGCCGTTGAGACATGTATTAAGTCACTTGCCCCGCTTGGAGATGATTATACAAAAATCATGAGAGAAGGGCTTCTTGGCGGCTGGGTAGACCGCTACGAGAACAAGGGGAAAAGAAGCGGTGCTTACTCATCAGGCTGCTATGACTCACCCCCTTACATTCTACTGAACTATGAAGATAAGAACATTAACAGTCTTTACACACTGATCCACGAAGCCGGTCACTCCATGCATTCATACTATTCCAAGCATGCACAGCCGTATATCCTGAGCGACTATACAATCTTTGTAGCAGAGGTAGCATCAACATTCAACGAAACTTTGCTCAGCAGATATCTCCTTGATCTATATAAAAATGACAGTAAAATGCAGGCATATATCCTCAACAGGGAGATTGACAACATAAGAGCGACTCTCTACAGGCAGACAATGTTTGCCGAGTTCGAAACACGTTCACATAAAATTGTGGAGCAGAATGATCCTTTAACACTTGAAGTTATCCAGCGCGAATATAAAGAACTGCTGGAAGCTTATTTCGGAGACAAACTATTCATCGACGATGTACTGACACTGGAGTGCCTGAGGATACCTCACTTTTACTCTGCATTTTACGTTTACAAATACGCGACAGGGCTCTCTGCGGCGATTGCTCTTGCGGATAAAGTTCTTTCAGAGGGAGCACCGGCGCGGGATGCATACCTCGGTTTTCTAAAACTCGGCGGAAGCAAATATCCGCTTGATGAGCTCATAGACGCGGGAGTTGACATGAGTTCGCCGGAACCAGTTGTGAAGGCAATAAAACATTTCGGTGAGCTGGTGGACAGATTTATTGAAATTTATAAAAACACAGGTAAATAGAATATAAAAAATTATTATTCAATACTTTAAATCCTCCTCTCTCACTTATTAAAGTAGAAGCCGTGCAGAACGAGACAGGAAATTTAAAAGTTACCTCAGAGATTTTATGCAATAATTCTGAATTACTTCACGGAAAGGAAAATATATGAAAGTTGTACTGAAAGAGAAAAACGCTCTATACCCTCTCCCTGTTGCATTAATAGGAACAGAAATTGACGGAAAGCCTAACTTTATTACAATTGCGCATCTTGGAATAGGCGCTATGGACATGGTTACTCTCGGAATGAATAAAGCACATTATTCCAATCAGGGAATAATTACTAACCGCGAATTCAGTATAAATATTCCATCTTGCGATATGGCAACAGAAACCGATTACATCGGGATGGTGAGCGGATCAGCAATTGACAAAAGCGGTGTTTTTAAAATTTTCAGAGGCTTATTAAAGCATGCCCCGATGATTGAGAACGCTCCTGTAACAATGGAATGCACACTGGTTGATCATTACGATTATAAAACTCATGACCTGTTTGTAGGAAAAGTTGAAAAAATTTATGCCGAAGAAAACATACTTACTAACGGGACGATTGATGTCGCTAAGGTGAGGCCCATGCTCTTCGACATGCATCAGCGTAAATACTGGAAAATTGGAGAGCCCTTTGCCGACGCATGGAGTATCGGGAAAAAATACAGCAGATAATTATGTTGTAACAGATTTAATTTTTTTACTGATTGAAGTTACCGTCTTTAGAATGCTCTGTATGTACAGTGAAGATCTCCACAATACATACAGAGTGCGGGCATTTTGTCATCCGGTTAAATCCCTAATTCATTACTACAGTATATCTCTTCTTTAAATCATCAACATACAATTTATACCTGGATTCCAGCAGTTCACTTATCTTATTCTGTTCGATATCTTTAGCTATGACTTTATCGACTTCATTCTTAATTTTAATATCCTTCACAAACTTATTGCCATACCTCAATCTATATGCCGCGCTGTTAGAGAGAACCTCTTTCCTAATGTCCTGGTTGTTCACCTTTATCTGAGAACCCAGTTGTACTTTTATAAAACTATTGACGAAGAACTCTTTCTCTCTCTTTTTTATAAAACTATTGTAATTACCGTTTTCTGACATTTTTAATTCATTCATCTTATTTTCCATAATTCTTGAAAGGATCATTTCATCAATAACCCTTCTGGAAAACTCTCTGTCTTTTTTCATCTTATCAATATCAATCGGTCCCATAAATATTTTGATATCTTCAAGAAGGTCTGAGTATTTATAATTAATATCTGACTTTATCGTTTTACCAATTATTATATCACTTGATGCATTCTTTAGTTTTTCAGGAAATAATTCGGGTTTATACTCATCTCTAAGGTTTCTGATATTAACAATGTTTGATAAAAAATCTTTAACTTCATCAATATCCGAATATTTATCGTTCTCTATCTCCGAAATTTTGATAAGGTGATAACCGAATTTTGTCTTTACCGGCTCTCGTCTTATGTCAGAGGCCTTCATTTTAAAAACAACCGCCTCGAATTCAGGAAGCATTTCACCCCGTCCCATAAAACCCAGATCTCCTCCGTCTTTCCCTGATGGACAGTCCGAATATCTGGCAGCAAGTTCTTCAAAATTTGATCCGTCATCCTTAAGTTCAGATGTGACTTGTTTAATTTTTTTTAATGCAAATTTCTCATCAAGAAATCCGCTGCCTATCCGGGCAAGAATATGGGAAATTTTAATGCGCCCCTCCTGTTTAAACTGAGCACGGTTTTTCTGATATTCAGTTTTCAGATTATCTTTTGAAACAGGATATTCTTCAGGAAGAAATGTATTCAGAAAATAGTTAGTACTAAATCCTCTTAGATTTTTCATCCATTCCTGTCTGGGTTTATCCTCTTTATCATAGCCCTTTTCTCTGAGATCAAGATATACAAGATTTTCTTCTATAAGACCTTTAAGAACCATTGCCTTCAATTTATCTTCACCCATACTCTTAACCAGATTTTTATCTAAACCTTTCATCCGGTCCGACACATCAGATTCGTTTACAGAGATACCACCGACAGTTGCAAGTTTACTATCAATGCAGGATAGAAAAAATACCTGTAGAAATAACACTGCTGTAAATAGTACTTTTTTCATGATCTATACTCCGTTATTTTTTTTTAATATATCAAGCACCTTATATGGTTCCAGCCCCCTTGGGCAGACTCGCGAACAGAGACCGCACTTCGTACAGAGAAGCAAGTCATTGTTAAACATCTCCGGTTTAGCCGATACTTTCGCCTGTAACATTATATGAACCGGCCCTGGAAAATTGTTCCCCTCTTTCATCAGCAACGGACATACGCCCATACACCTTTCACACTCAAGGCAAAGCATAATCTCTGTGACCCTGTTTTTGATTATCCTTACCACTAAAAAAATCAGAATTAGAACAGGGATCAGAACAGACGCAGTATAAAAAGAGAGTATCATCTAATTTACCTCTCCCACGGTTGTGTTTCTTTCTGTATTACACCGGATGGGCACCAGACAATGCATTTGCCGCATCTCGGGCATCCCCCTTTCCTGAAAACCGGCATTATCTCGCCATTATCCATTACACTCATTATCATGGGGAGTCTCTCTATCGATACAACACTTTTGCAGCCGTCTGTACATCTTGTACAGACGGGATATAGACAATTCTGAACTCCGTAATTCCATTCGTGTTTCCTCGCTTCTATAATGAGGTCATACATATCCACCTTCCGTATATAACGGTCCATTTTTTTCATGAAGGATATTTTGCCGATCTCCCTGCCGTAGATCTGAACCATAAAGTCAGCGTTATCACCTTTCCTTACTTTAATGGAAAGATCCTTAACCGGTTTAAGCATTCCGTAAAAATTTCCATCAGGCCCATAAGCGTATATAATAATATTCCCGTTTTTTGTTGTCCCTGACAGTTTCAAATTTAACTCATTTTCTCCAGCGGTAAATTCCAACTTAGCTGTAGCGACTACCATCGGGTACTCCCCGGGGAAAAACTCAGTATAGGCCTTCCTCCCGAAATGTATTATCAAAGTTATTAGCAGGATTATGAAAAAATAATTTATGTATTTATTCGACATCATTTGCCTGCACCGCTTTCCTTATTTTTTAATCCTTTTACAACATCAAGAATTGGAAGCTTTACCGGACATACCCTTTCACAGGCAGCACACTCTATACAAATATTTGCAGCATGCCTGGCTTTCATTTTATAAGTAATCACTTCCGAATCACGCGTGACCGTACCATCGCGTAAAGCTTTTGAGATTGATAATTTTCTGTCATGAGTCTGGATTATCATATCAGGGTCGAGTTTCTCCGCCTCTCCAGCGTAAATTCTGTAGTTTGTTACATAAACATAAATATCCGGATCGTCAACAATTGACGCTGCCATAAAACCCTGCGGATCAATTCCTATTACACATACTGAATCACATGATTTACAATTATAGCAGATAAGTGAGAATGGATAACCTGATGAGAACGCCCTGAATCCGATAAATCCTAGATAAAACACAATAAAAGCGAAAAGAGCGGCATTAATTTTTTTAATTATATCTTTCATATTCAGAGCACCAGCATTAATAAAGAAACAATCAGTCCGCCGATTAATCCGCCCGGGTGAAATATTTTTTTTACTGTTAGAAAATTTGTAACCAGCCCGGAGATAAGCCCTGTAATAACGGCTTCAATCAGAAAACCTTTAGACAAAGTTTCAGCAGAAAGACCGAGCACACCAACAGAGAAACCGGCTATCGGAACCGCCATAAAAATTGACAGAGAAAGAAACCTGCCGGTTGAGCTTTTCAATCTCAGCCTTCCCTCACCGATGCTCCCTATACCGCCAAGCGGTGACGGACCGCACGAAGCTGCACCGGAAAGAATAAAACAGACGATCATTACCTCCTGTATTCTGATACTCCCCGCCATCTGCGCAACATGTTCTCCGAACATAAGCACCCCGGGGATAAGGCTGACGGCGATTATTCTACCGCAGGGGAGAGGCAGAAAAACCGGCAGATAGACAAGAAGAATTGATACTCCGACATATCCCAGGGGAGTGTGTTCTGATATATAACCGAGAACATAAACAAGCACATCAAATCCGCCGAACATGCTGAGAGTTCCTGCTGCTATAAAACCTGAAATCATTGCAGTTAGAGGATGCAATATAATACCCCTCACGAGATCATCAAAGCCAAGTCCGGCTATAATCATTATAAGGAATGTTGTGATTATCAGTATTGTCTGCACCGGCATGGCGGGCTTAATTATAATCGTTCCTACTATAACAGATATAAACAGAACAAGAGAAAATGCTCCATGTTCAAGTGGTTCCTGTTTCTCTCCGATGCTCTGGAGATCGTACATCCTTTCACTGACTGTTTCGTTATATAAATATTTTGATAGAATCATTGCAAAAGATGTCATGAACATAATAGCAAACTGCATATGATCCGAAAAAGATCCGGAGGGATACCGCCCCATACCTTCACCTATTAATCCGATTCCTCCGATTAATGAAGGGCCGCAGGAAGCGGCAGCGTTTATCACAAGTCCTGAAATAATTATCACAGGCATTCTTTTATCTTCACTCTTTCTTGCGAGTTCAAAACCGAGGGTGAGTGCAACAGGGATAAGAGGAGATACCCAGACCCTCCCGCACGGCATAGCCAGAAGTGTCGGAATATTTATCAGCACTATAACTGCAAACGGCACACCCAGAAATGAATTCTGAAGCTTCTGAATCCACCCGGAAGCAGCTTCAAAAGCTCCTGCGCTTTTAAGAGCTCCCGCGAGAATAAATCCGGCTATAGTTGCTGTGATCGGATGAAGAAAGGTACCTGTAATTATCTGGGAGGGATTAATTTTCTCTCCGAGAGCAAGGCCAGTAATAATTATAATAGCCGAAGCCAGAAGCAGGGCTACCTGCATAGGGAACAGCTTCTGCGATATCCATCCTTTTAGTGATGCGAAGATCGCAGCAAAAAATATAATAAGCGCGATTAATCCGGAAAGTGTCATTTTAATTTATCCGGAGCGTTAGTGTTGTTCTGTTTCACTGAGCAATTCTGCGATATGCAGCTGCTGCAGTCGCAGGCTCCGTTTTCTGAATTGGTACCATTAAAATTGCGGTATATGAATATAATGAAAAAAACAACACCTGCTATAATTATAACTGTACTTATAATAAAGTCCATTCTAATCCTCCGGATTAAGCCATATTATCAGAATAGTGCTGATTGTCCCGCCGAGTATTCCCTGCAGGTTAAGATAACTGTTATGGCATATATGATTGAAAACAATCCCGCATACCAGGCCCGATGCTATAATAAACAGATTCTCAAAATAAACACCTTGAATAAGTATCTTTTTTTTCTCACCTGACTGCATATGTTCCCTCTTATAGTTGTGAATAATTTTTTAAATGTGAAGAATAACCGAAAAAATCATCAAGCTTTGCTATCAGATAATTTGTTACAATATTCTTTCGTTTAATCATGAAACCGGCAAGTTTATGAACAGCATACTCCTGTTTGTTATATGGGCAGGAACTTATGCACGACATACACTTTATATTTTTAGAAAGGTAAGCCCAGCATTTCTCCGAATCAACCGCCCATTTCTCAACACCATTCTTTATCACTGTTCCTCCATATGGAATCGCCTGAGCGGGGCAGGTACGGGAACATTTGTTGCATACCTTGCAAAATTCTTTCACACCCAGGTCAGCAGGCCGATCCGGGATAAGAGGCAGATCTGTAGTAACCACAGCGAATGTTCCGCGCGGTCCGAATTTCTCATTAATAATCATACCGTTTTTACCCGCCTCTCCAAGCCCTGAAAGAATTGCAAGAGGAACCAGCTGTACCTCCGACCATCTGTTAAAGTGTGCCCTTGCAGGATAGCCCAACGACCTTATATATTCAGCAAGCTGAACAGCTGTGGAACCGCCTTCACTGAAAAACTCCATAGTCTCTTTTACTTCTTTTGCGACATCGGCAGGTATTGTACTCTCTGTGTTTATATTGATACCGGATAATACAGCAGCAAGTTCCTCTGGAATTGATGAATATGAATCCTGAAAGGGAAGAGGTGCAGTAGGCCCGGCAAGACGATGTTTAACTCCTTTCCCTATTACTATCGCATATTTATGATTCAGGACTACAGGTTTGCCTTTGATATCACTTGAATATATATATTCAGGTTTTAATTCAGTTATGCCGACAACATCAACTCCGTATGTCAGTATTTCCTCTTTGAGTTTTTCTGTTAGAACTTTGCTATCAAGAATTTCCGTTTTAACGGGTGTGACCTTCCCGTCTCTTTTAACAGAACTCTTTATCTTCCCCATGCATATATCATATAAGGTATAATCAATATTGTTGCCTTTGCCGGAATCGGCGACTTTGATCAGTGATTTACTACCAGGCTGTTTCCCTGCATCATTTTTCTGAATTACACTCTCTATCCCGTATGTCCCAATTTTCTTAGACTGACTATCTCCATAAGGAGGTGTTGGAATAAAAAGAAAAATACAGAAACATGTATATATTATCATTACCCATTTTATTGTTTTTTTAATTCCGCTTCTTTCCAGTTTTCTTTTTCTTTTCCATATTAAAAAAGTGATCAATAGCAGAAGCATCAGAAGAGAAATAAAAAAAGAAAGAAATGCTGCTCTCATTTCTTTTTCTGAAAAAGATATAGTTGCAAAATAAAACATGAACAGAGCAACCAGTGAAACCCAGGCAGCCCCATATATTTCCCAGAAACTCCACTTAATTTTCATTATATTCTCCTAAAATAAAAATTTATAACTTCTGTCAGGAATTAATCTTCGATACCGCTACAACAAAGAGGCCCGACTGGCAGAGTACAAATCCGGTGAACTCCATAACCGTCGGTTTTATCCCGTTAACAAACCAGAGAATTGATACCGACACCCAGACTGTAGCAAACCAGATTATTGATATTTCATAATAGCTGAGGTTAAAACTGACCTTCCCTATCTGGGTCAGTACACCGCTTGAAACAAATAAAAGAATCGTAACGAAAATTATGGAAGGTCTGTCAATAAAAAGCAGTCTAACATATTCTAACGGGCCGTTTGCCTCTTGCCATAGCATACCTGAAATATAGGTTGAAATACCCATGAATAGACAGGCGATTGAATAAAATATAAATATTTCCATAACTCTACCCGTTTTGATATTTGTTTCCGGTTTGAGGAACCAATTCATTTTACTCATATAATCAGAAGCCTTATACCCTGATAAAAATAGATTACACCGACAATTACAGACGCCCCCTTCCCCGCTTTTGAAAAGAGCTCATTTTTCCCGATATGCCCGGAAAGTCCTGCCGGGAGAAGATAGAGAGTTGTCGCAAGAAAAAATGCGAAAAAGTAAACAACACCAAAAAGTATGTTATCCGACCTTTCAATGGAATATGTGAATGCAAGGAGAAATGGAGGGCAAAGATTTATTCCCGCAAGAATACCGAGAATATACGGGAACTTCCTGTCTTTTACAAAACCTCCTGTGATTCTACATAAACTCATATGACCAAAACTTACACCGAGCCCGTAAAGGATAAGGAGTACTGACATTAATAACCATGAAATAATCCCCGTTGTTCCCAGCCCTGACCCTAAATAGCTTCCAAGAATACCGGCCAGAAGACCAAAAAACATGTACGCAAAAAAACGGCCGACGGTAAACTTCCCGATAAATCCCCATACTGAAGATTTATTGAAATTATCATTTTCACCAAGAGTAAATGAAATCAGAACAGGCAGACACCCCATCATACATATAGGGCCTGTAGTGAATCCGAGTATAAGACCGTTTACAAGTGCCTCTTTTAATTCACCCATTACTGTGCGGCCTCCTCTATTATTCCGAGCTCCTTAAAATTATGAATAATAGAATCCCTTACTTCAGGTTTGACCCTTTCCCACGACCAGAGAGGTTCAAATGTGATTTCAAGATTAACGGTTTTAATCCCTTCCATTGACATGAGGGCAGATTTAACATTCTCTATCAATTGAGCGGCATATGGGCAGCGCTTGAACGTGAGAGTCATTACCATATTCAGATTCCCTTCGTTCAATTTTAAATCATATATCAAACCGAGATCTATTATATTGACATCCAGTTCAGGGTCTTTCACGGATTTCAGCTTTTCTAAAACATCACTACTCGTAAGATTTTGCAGCACCGTTCCGTTGCTGGAGGATTTATTCTTCCACTTATATTCATCTTTAACCCCGCCTGCCGGTATAGAGAGATATATCAGCACAGCAAGAGTACTCAGAAGGATAATGAATATTGCTTTATGTATTCTCTCCATCACCATATCTGTTTCTCCTTTTTTTTAAATGACTTAGAGAGATTAATCGATTTAAGCGGAGTTAACATCTTGAAAAATAAATCAGGAATTATTGATTTAGATTTAAGAAATGGAGAAAGAAGGAAGAGTGTGTATACTTAAAGATTTTACACGCTTTATTGTTTAATCTTAAATATTATAGCGGTTAACGAATAAATTAAATCAAAGCCAGTCACTGAGAGGTATGAAATAACCTTGCAGTCTGCTTTAACAAATAATTGTTCTGTTCAATTGAATACATTTATACAAACAGGGATTGCTTCACTTCGTTCACAATGACATCTGCATTTATGTAAACATATGCAGCTGTCATTGCATGGATAGATAGTGTGTGGTAACCTGTATTGGAATCAAAAAAATTCCGGAACAGATTAACAGTTTATTTTATGCGAGGTTGTGCTGTTTTGAGTTTATTCCGGCTGCTATCATTTTATATCCTGATCCTCTTTGCCGTGAAGCTTTCTGAAACCGGCAGGGGTCATATTCTCAAATTTAATAAACGCCTTATAAAATACAGACAGGGAATTAAATCCGACTTCAAAAGCAATATGAAGAATTGTTTTTTCATTGTTTTCAAGAAAAATTTTCTTGGCTTCTTCAATTCTGTATTTATTTATGAATGAATTAAAATTCATATTACAATAGTTATTAATAACCTCCGACAATTGAGGAGTAGTAACGCCCATTTCTCTTGCAAGTACAGGAAGAGTAAGCTCCTCAGTAAGGAATACTTTTTCCACATTCATCTTATGCATCAGCCTGTCCATTATTACATTGTTCAATGTGTTGCTGTCTTTCTTAACATCGATATTTCTTTTTGCACTATCCTGAATATTATCATATAAAAATGAATTGAAAGCTGCGATAGTATGCATTACCCTTTTTTCATCCTCATTGAAGAGCTCCATTTTTTTTTCAAGATAAAGTACGGAGAAAACTCTTCCTCTCTGTTCAAAAGGAATGACAGCAGCAGAATAACTCCCTGGTGACCCGTCATCTTTCAAATTTGAAATGAGTCTTATATCTCTATTAAAACCTTTTCCACTCTGATCAAATACTTCTTCAATAATCCGAGCCTTAGTGAATACCTGGGGCTCATTGTGAAAACTGAAATACCCGTCTGTCATATCGGATTTAATCATTACTTTATCCCTCAGTGAAATCAAAAAACAGATTCTGTCCGCAATTTTACGGATAAAGATCAGGCTTGAGATTTTTTCAAGAGCAACTGCTATATCACGCTCATGTCTTATCTTTATAAGTTCATCAATAATACCGGCCAATGCTCCTGATTCTGAACCAGCAGATACTGTGATTCTGCTTTCATTTATTTCAGGGATGAGAAAATCGTATTCATGTTCAAGCTGCTTTACCTTAAAATCAGCTCCCCATAATTTGTAATTGTCATATGCGAGTTTAATTGAATTTTTATGTAAATCGTCTGCTCCGGTTTGTTTATAAAACTTCGAAGCGCATTCATAAACAAAAGCTGTGTCATTAACAAAATTATTCATTTTTGCATAATCTATCGCCCGGTTATAATAAAGGAGTGCCTTGTATCTGAATATTGAATGCTTCAGATTCTCCGCCTTAAGCAGCAGATATTTATGCTTAAAATTCTCAGGACAGGCCTTTGCACATTTTTTTATATATCTCATATTTCTTTTCAATCTTATCCGTTCACTGATCCTCCTTATCAGATTTCTCTTCTGGGAGCTATTCAGAATCGAAATGGACTGTATGTACAGATGTTCAAATATTACCGGAGATGCAAAATGCCAGTTTACAACCTGATCAGCAGAATCAATATTTTTAAGAGCCTCATCAAAATTGCTTAAAACCGTATCAGCCTTGGCTCTGAAAAGGTAATACCAGTGCAGCGGCTGTTTAACCTCGCCATGTTTAAGATCCGATATAAAACTTCTTTCTGCAAATGGCGAATCGGACAGATTATCATAATCTACCAGAAGGCCTATATTCTTTTTAATTGAGTCCATTGCTTTTGCTGCAAACAACGGATTATCATTATTCATTTTTATATCTTTCTGATATTCCTCACAGAGAATCTTCATTTCATGCAGATTTTCACCCTTAATAAGCCTGGTTGCAATTAAGAAGATCCTGTTTAAAGCTGTATAGTATATGGTACCGTTCTGTAATCCAAGTTCATTCGATTTGTTGAAAAATGGAATCGATTTATTAAAATGATTAATCCATGATGACTGAAAGCTTGCGAAATAGTAATTTAAGATACACTCCATTTTAACATTTTTTTCAATTTCATTAAGCCTCAGGGCCAGCATCCCGAGTTTGTACCCATATTTAAACTTTGTTTTCCCTGTGCCGTAGATAATTCCGAATGTCATAAAAGCAAATGGAGATATATGGCATAGTCCGTTTTCAAGGGTTATGTTAGCCATTTTCAGCGTAAGAAGCTTCATCAGAGAATGGCTGTAGGCATACGCGGGCATCCACAATTCAAACATCAGTTCCATTGCTGCAAGAAGATCATCATTATCCAGTTTTTTAATTTCAAGAATCGTTTCAGGATTCCTGGTAAACGTATTTTTTTTGTATCTGACGTATTCACTGATGATTGATGCATACCCCGGATTTTTATCGATTCTGATGCCGAGAATTCTTAATCCCTTTATTCCCATCTCAATTGCCATTTCCGGTTTACTGGAATTAAAGAGAAGCATACAATTTATCGTATAGATTTTAACTCTTTCAGCTTTAGTTTTTGCCATGCTGTTCAATTCGACAAACAGATTATACGATCTTTCCATATTATCCATCATGTATTCACAGATGAAACATTCAGTGAAAAGTTTTTGGAGATATGAATGGTTCTCCTCCCCGCAAATTAAACCGCCTTCCTGAATAATTTCAATTGCGCTGTAGTAGTACTTAAGTGCGGATTCATAAACATAGGATCCCTTAGCCTTTTCTCCCGCCTTGACATTCAATGCGGCCAGAGATAACTTTTCATCCTGTGAGAGCAGCGGCTTCGAAAGAGTAAGATGACTTATAATATCAAACAGGTAATTGTCATTTCCGCCTACGTTTTCT
>Ga0209099_1000933_pt1 | contig 32338 bp, 26 predicted proteins | sample AD_JPNHW2_MetaG_FD_184430 | JGI IMG/M metagenome (GOLD analysis project Ga0209099, IMG submission 184430) | Active sludge microbial communities of municipal wastewater-treating anaerobic digesters from Japan - AD_JPNHW2_MetaG (SPAdes) (version 2) | ecosystem: Engineered > Bioreactor > Anaerobic... | reverse complement strand
AAGCATTAAAATTATAAAATAGTAACATTCTAACAAGGAGGATTTATGACAAAGAAAAATGTCATTATTATTGGAGCGGCCGGTAGGGATTTTCACAATTTCAATACCTATTTCCGTGATAATGAACTTTACAACGTAGTAGCTTTCACAGCTGCACAGATTCCGGACATTGATGGCAGGAAATACCCATCAGAGCTTGCAGGTAAACTTTACCCTGCTGGTATTCCTATATATAGTGAGTCTGAACTGCCAAAACTTATTAAGGATTTAAAAGTTACCGACTGTGTCTTTGCATACAGCGATGTTCCTTATCCGCGCGTAATGTCAGTAAGTGCCATTGTTAACGCAGCAGGTGCCAACTTTATCCTTCTTGGCTGGAATGAGACTATGGTTAAGAGTACCAAGCCTGTTATTGCTGTCGGTGCTATCCGTACCGGTTGTGGCAAGAGCCAGACATCACGCAGGGTTATCGAGATCCTGATGAAGAAGGGTCTTAAAGTTGTTGCAGTACGTCACCCGATGCCTTACGGCAACCTGGTTGAGCAGAAAGTTCAGCGTTTTGCCGTTGTTGAAGATCTTGCAAAGCATAAATGTACGGTTGAGGAGATGGAAGAATATGAACCTCATGTTGTAAGAGGCAATGTAATATATGCAGGTGTTGATTATGAAGCTATTCTCCGTGCTGCTGAGAACGATCCTGATGGTTGCGACGTAGTTCTCTGGGATGGTGGTAATAATGACTTCCCATTCTATAAACCTGACCTGATGATCACTGTAACTGATCCTCACCGTGCAGGTCATGAGCTCAGATACTATCCGGGAGAAGTTACTCTCCGTATCGCTGATGTTGTTGTTATTAACAAGATGGACAGCGCTTCACCTGAAGACATTCAGACAGTCAGAGAAAGCATTGAAAAGGTTGCTCCTAAGGCTGTTGTTATTGACGGTGCTTCACCTATCAAGGTTGACAACCCGGCAATCATTAAAGGTAAAAGAGTACTGGTTGTTGAAGATGGTCCAACACTCACCCACGGTGAGATGAAGATCGGCGCAGGCATTGTTGCTGCACGCAAATTTGGTGCTGCTGAGCTTGTTGATCCTCGTCCGTTCACAGTAGGCAAACTTTCTGAGACCTTCTCCATTTATCCAAATATCGGGACACTTCTTCCGGCTATGGGTTATGGCGATCAGCAGCTTAAGGACCTTGAGAAGACAATAAACAATACCGATTGCGATTCAGTGGTTATCGGAACACCTATTGACCTTAACAGGATCATTAAAATCAAGAAACCTAACACAAGGGTTTACTATGATCTGCAGGAGATTGGTGATCCTAATCTTGAAGAGGTTCTCAATGATTTCGTTAAAAAACACATTACGAAAAAATAAACCTAACCTTTTATTCCATTTTAACCTTCGTAGAGACGCGATTCATCGCGTCTCTACATTTTTTTATAGCCCATTAATTCATCCTTCTTTTTCACGTTAACCCTTATTTTCCTACCTTTGCGCCAAAATCAGAGAAATGACGGAAGAGATAAAATCACATATTACCATTGTGGGGTCCGGAAGCTGGGCAACAGCCCTTGCTATGCTCGTGACTACCAACAACAGAAAGTTAACATGGTATATTGACAGACCGGAAATATTCCGTCACATACGGAGATATCACAATAATCCTCACTATATCAGTTCTGTATATTTTGACCCCAATCTGGTTACAGTCACCGACGACATAAACATGGCGGTTGAGTCCTCAGATGTGATTTTGCTTGTCACTCCTGCAGCTTTTCTGAAGAATGAGCTTAGCGGGCTGAAGCCGGAGCTGCTTCAAAACAAGACTATCTGTTCGGGTATCAAGGGTATCGTCCCTGGTGATAACACCATAGTGGGAGAGTACATTCATAATACATATGCAATGCCATATGAGCAGATTGTCATCATTACCGGACCGAGTCATGCCGAGGAGGTGTCGATGGAGAAGCTCACCTATCTTACCTTTGCCTCTCCGGACACTGACAGGGCAACCGCTGTGGCAAAGCTTTTTGCAAACAGGTGGCTTCTGACAAACATTTCAAGGGATATTTTTGGTATTGAATATGCCGCCGTAATGAAGAACATTTACTCCATCGGTGCAGGAATATCACACGGACTTGGTTATGGAGACAATTTCCTTGCAGTCCTGCTGGCAAACTCTGCCGGTGAGATGAGACGTTTTGTAGAGGCTATTTCTCCTGATGAACGCGATATAACTGATGCACCTTATCTCGGAGACCTTCTTGTAACAGGTTATTCACAGTTCAGCCGCAACCGTACCCTTGGCTTTATGATAGGCAAAGGATACACTGTGAGAAATGCCCTTCTTGAGATGACAATGGTTGCTGAAGGTTATTATGCAGCAAGTTGCATTCACGAAGTGACAAAAAAGAAAAAAATAAGCGTGCCGATAGCAGAGACTATTTACAGGATATTATATAACGAGAGCCCTGCTGCACGGGAGATAAGAGATTTAACAAGAATACTGAAATAAGATGAAACAGATGATAAAAATTGACATAAGTGGCATCTCAGATTTTACTGAGAACGGGATTCCGGAAACCCTTTTTAATGAGTCAATAAAGCAACTTTCAGTTTTACGTAATGGCACAGGAAGAGGTAATGATTTTCTTGGCTGGGTAAACCTTCCCGATGTCATCGGTTCGCAAATAGCAGCTATCAAAGCATGCGCTTCGAGGCTTAAGAGTCAGGCCGATACTACTGTTGTTATTGGGATAGGCGGCTCCTATCTTGGTGCAAAGGCACTTATGGAAGCACTGACTGACCCGTTTCACAAAGGCGTAACCCACAATGTGGTTTTTGCAGGTCATACACTGAGTGAGGATTATCATGCTTCACTGCTTGATTTCCTGGGGAACAAAAAGTTTAATATCGTTATTATTTCAAAGAGCGGTACAACAACTGAACCCGCAATTGCTTTCCGCATCCTTCGCGACCACCTTAAGTCAGTTGTTGGAAAAGAAGCTTCAAAATTTATTGTTGCTGTAACAGATGAGCATAAGGGAGCTCTTCATAATCTTTCCGTGAAAGAGGGTTACCAGACATTCATCATCCCCGATAATGTCGGTGGCCGGTACTCTGTTCTTACCCCCGTAGGTTTGCTGCCACTTGCCCTCACAGGCCTCGACATAGATGCCTTTGTCAGTGGTATGATGGACATGGCAAAGCTGATTCGTGAGGGTAACGACAAAAATACCAACATGGCAATTGTATATGCTGCTGCACGTAATTATCTATATAACAAAGGATTTACCACTGAAATACTTGTAAGCTTTGAACCATCGCTGGTCTATCTTGCTGAATGGTGGAAGCAGCTGTACGGCGAGAGTGAAGGTAAAGAGGGGAAGGGAATCTATCCGTCTTCTGTAGTCTTTACAACCGACCTTCATTCGATGGGGCAGTATATCCAGCAGGGTGAGCGCAAGATATTCGAGACGATGATATCTGTTGAGCAGCCACGTCATAAGCTGGTTGTTCCGGCTTCAGATGATGATTCTGACGGAATAGGTTTTATAGCAGGCAAAGCACTCACCGAAGTAAACCACAAGGCAGAGGCTGGAACACGTCTTGCCCATATAGATGGCGGAGTGCCGGTGATGACTATAAACATTAATAAGATTGATGAGTATACATTGGGCCAGCTGATGTATTTCTTTGAGCTTGCCTGTGGCATAAGCGGGTATGTTCTTGACATTAATCCATTTGATCAGCCTGGTGTGGAGTCTTATAAAAAGAACATGTTTGCGCTCCTTGGCAAACCGGGGTATGAGGCAGAAAGAGCTGAACTGGAGAAGAAAATGATAATATAAAAGATAAAAGATAAAAGTAAAAAGATAAAAGTAAAAAGACAAAAGTAACAAGGCAAAAGGCAAAAGTGGGCATTTTCGAATTTGAAAAACCCTATACTTTTATCTTTTGCCTTTTATCTTTTATCTTTTATCTTGGTTTGAATACTATCCGTACCCTTATATCCTCTTCCAGGGGGATACCTTTCATTGTTGCTGCCTTCCACGAAGGGCCTTCCTTTACAAGCCGGATAGCTTCATCCGAGAAAGCCTGTGAAGGGCTCTTTATGACCCTGATGTTGGAGATGTTGCCGTTAGTTAGAATGGTTACCCCAAGAACAACAACCTCTCTTGTTTTATTTTCTGCTCCTGCAGGATAATGGATGTTTGTCTCAATGTATTTATTGAATTCCTTATAACCTACTGATGGTTCAGGCTTATTATAGTCAGACTTAGTTTCATCCATGTTTACTGTTACCGCAGAACCGGTAACATCCTGTTTCTTTACTGTTCCATAACCTACAACAACAACCTCATCAAGTGCCTGTGGATTTGAGTTCAATGCAATAAGAAGATTGGTATCAGGCTTTGATTTTATTTCTTCCTGTTCCATGCCTATAAAACTTGCTACAAGTATAAGAGAACTGTCGGTCCCTGCATCTATGGAGAACTTCCCGTTAATATCAGTCACAGCCCCCCTGGCTGTTCCCTTGATTACGACACTTGCTCCCGGCAGTGGTTCCTGATCATCGGTAGATATTATGGTACCTGAAATGATTCTTTTTCCTGAAAGATTGTCACCGGAGGTGCTCTTCTCCATGGCGTTCATGTTTGCCTCATGCACTTCCAGTCCGGCAACCTTACCGCTGAGCATCTCCTTTTTATCAACTGAAGTAGTTATAACTTCATTCTCCCGTGCTTCGGACAGAGACCTTTCAATAACGGTTTCTGATCCTGTGGGGTTTATTACCACCGCGTTTTTCAATGTGTCACTAACCACCACTGGGACTGACATTTTTGCAGCCTGTGAACGGGCTCCGGTTCCTTCGCCTGAGTTTTCTTCAATTGCTGTTTTGGTCTCAGGTTTTGATTCAGCTGCAACTGTTGTCTTTTTTTGTTCAATAGCCTGACTCACCAGCGGTGGTTCAGGGCTGTGCCTGAGTAAAAGCAGAAGAGCTGTTGTTCCAATAAGCAGTGCAAGCGCCGCTGCAATTCGCATCGGGGTTAATATTCTGCGTTTCTTCTTAGCGTCCGCCAGGCGTTTTCTGATGTCGCGCATATCTTTCTCTGCCTCCCCGGCAGTGACCATAGAGAAACCTTCGGCAGCCTCGGCTTCAAAAGGATCTCTCTGGAGCTCCCTCTCAAACGAGTTTCTCTCTTTTCCCTTCATACCATTACCGGTGTATTTCAGGAAACGCGTAAGGTCATTTTTATTTTTCTTCCTGTGCGACATATTTAGCCTCAAGGCATATTTTCAGGTTTCTCTTTCCATTCTGCAGGTACGACTTTACCTTTTTCTCATCCATCTTCAGCAACTCGGATATTTCCTTATAACATTTGTCTTCATAATAAAACATCCTTATGCATTGACGTTGTTCATCTTTTAATCTGTTTATACAATCGTTCAGTCTCTCATCGTCGGGAGTATCTTCTTTATCTATAGGATGCAACTCTTCACTGTTTTCCATAAACCAGAGAGGGTCATTTATCATTATAGTTCCTCTTTCTGTTTCGCTTTTCCTGCTGCGAAGTATCATAAGACAGTGATTTTTTGTTACAACATAGAGCCATGTTTTAAAGTTTATTATCTCATGATTTGGAAGATCGGCCACAAGTTTTTCAAAGATGTTTATCACCTCGTCCTTTGCACTGTCGCGATCCTTAAGATATTTCACGCAAACCCCGTAAACAAGGTGCATATATCTTGAATATAAAGTACCCAGCTTTTCAATATCACCTCTTTCCCTGAATTCAAGAAGAAGATACTCATCGGTCAGATTCCCGGATTTATTTCCCAGCAGTTTTAAAGGCATGAAAATCTTGTAATTCAGGGTTTGTTAAGCTGTTTAAAGGTAATACAATTGAAAAAAACATAAATCTTTTTATGGAATTTTCTCTCAGGCGGCATCCTGTTTAAAAAGTTCAACAAAAACCATACTATCATGAAAGCACTATTATCATTCATCACGCTGGTTTTATTAACCATACTGCCCTTACAGGCACAGATAACCATCACCGGTACGGTAACAGATATAACAGGTACTCCTTTGCCAGGGGCATCGATAATGGTAAAAGATACAGTCTGTGGCACTGTGGCAGATTACAATGGTAATTATAGCATTAAAGTTAATAACAGGGCTGCAGTCCTTGTATTCAGCTTTATTGGTTTCAGGAGAGTGGAAGAAAACATAGCCGGAAGAACAGTTATTAATGTTGCAATGGAGGAAGACGCCACAAAGCTTGAGGAAATTACCGTTGTGGGTTATGCTGTGCAGAGAAAAACCAGTATTTGTGCATCAAGCATGCAGAGTGTATCACCTGGATCTTACAGAGGTAATTTCAATACTGAAGGATATTCAGCCATCAATGAAAACGGATTCAAGAACGTCACCAGGGACCCTCTGTCAACCTTTTCAATTGATGTTGACAAAGCTTCGTATTCAAATGTACGCCGGTTCCTGAATATGGGTCAGGTACCTCCCGAAGATGCAGTAAGGGTCGAAGAAATGATAAACTATTTCAAATATGACTATCCTGAACCCAATGGTGATTATCCTTTCTCTGTCTATACCGAAGTAGGTGTCTGCCCATGGAATACTTCTCACAATCTGCTACATATCGGATTAAAAGGGAAGAGTATTGATAAGGAGTCCTTGCCACCGTCAAATATTGTTTTTCTCATGGATGTGTCAGGTTCGATGGATGAGCCTAACAAGCTCCCATTGCTAAAGTCAGCATTTAGTATGCTTGTGGATGAACTGAGACCGCAGGACAGAGTCGCAATAGTTGTTTATGCCGGAGCTGCAGGTGTAGTCCTGAACTCTACCCCGGGTAACAGGAAGGAAGAGATAAAACAGGCTATTGACAATCTTGAGGCAGGTGGCTCAACTGCCGGAGGAGAAGGGCTGCTTCTTGCATATAAGATTGCTGAGGAAAATTTCGTTAAAGGCGGTAACAACCGAATAATTCTTGCCACCGACGGAGACTTTAATGTTGGCGTTTCAAGTAATGGTGGTATGGAACAGCTTGTTGAGGAAAAGCGTGAGAAGGGTGTTTTTATTACCGTTCTTGGATTTGGAATGGGTAACTACAAGGATGACAAAATGGAAATAATTGCCGACAAGGGGAATGGCAATTATGCATATATAGACAACCTGCAGGAGGCGCAGAAAGTACTTGTACAGGAGTTCGGAGGCACACTTTTTACCATAGCAAAGGATGTCAAGTTCCAGATTGAGTTTAACCCTGCATTTGTAAAAGCTTACAGGCTTGTTGGTTATGAAAACCGGTTGCTTAATAACGAAGATTTTAATGATGACACAAAAGATGCAGGAGAGATGGGATCGGGACATACTGTGACGGCATTGTATGAACTGATACCTGCCGGGTCAGATGAAAATGTACCATCAGTTGACCCGCTTAAATACCAGGAAAACAATAAACCAGCTAAAAATGATACCAGTAATGAGATGCTTACAATAAAGCTCAGGTATAAAGAACCTGATGGCCTTAAGAGCAGGTTATATGAAAAAGGCATAGTAACCAGGGTTAAAGATATCTCACAGACATCTGACCGATTCAGGTTTGCGGCAGCTGTTGCCGGGTTCGGGATGTTGCTCAGGAATTCTGAATACAAAGGAACTGCCAGTTATGATGATATTATCAGTCTTGCCGCAGGAAGTAAAGGAGAAGATGAAGATGGCTACAGGAGTGAATTTATCAGACTGGTGAAACTCGCAAAACGCGGAATGAACGATTAATAATTATTGTCAGGGTTTTATTCTCCGTTTACCAGTGGCAATGTGAAATGGAAGACGGAGCCTTTTTTCACTTCACTCTCGGCCCAGATTGAACAACCGTGCAGATCAATAAACTCTTTGCATAAAATCAGTCCCAGCCCGGTACCAGTCTCATGATCCGTACCTGTTCTGCTGTTTTTATTTTCAATACTGAATAACGTTTTCAGAATGCCTTCAGGAATACCTATACCATTGTCTGATATTGATATCTCGGCAAACTTTTCAGAAGCTTTTGCTGAGATGATAATCTCTCCTTCAGGATAAGAATACTTAATGGCATTGGTCAGAATATTTCTTATTATGATGTTCACAAGGTTGCGGTCTGCATGTACTTTAAGATCATTGCCTACGTAGTCATGTATTGAAATATCTTTCTTTTCGGCATTAAGGCTTATGAGATTTACAGTTTTGAATACTACTTCATTAAGGACAAAATTGGTTGGATTATATGGTATTCTGCCTCTCTGTGATCTTGACCATTCAATAAGATTCTCAACGAGGTTATAGTTGTTCAATGCAGATTCATGAAGGTTATTGGCATATTCCCAGTTTTTTGAGCCTTTATCAAGATTATCCTTAAGCATTTCCGAGAAACCAAGAAGTGTGTTATATGGTGCTTTAAGATCGTGTGTAATAATAGAAAAGAATTTATCCTTTGAGTCATTCAGCGTTTTCAGTTCGGCTGCCTGTCTGCTTATCATCTCCCTGTTTGTTTCCACCTCACGCAGGGCAGCCTCAAGCTCTTCTGATCGTTTTATCTCCAGATTTTTGACGTTCCTGTTTTCAGAATATATAAGATAAATAATCGCTGAAGCCATCACTATTGTATAAATAGTGATAAGGAAGATCATTGTATCTTGTTTTTCAGCAGGGAAAACAGGAAACCCCGCGTCTGTAAAAACTCCGCTCAGCAACTGGACAAGCAATATCTGGACCAGTGCAATGAGAGCATGTTTGATGATCGATTTGTCAAACAAAGCTGCAATCAGCGGATAGAGCATGTAGGCAAGGAACAGAGGAGAATAAGAGGGCATAATGGACGAGTCAGTATGCACAACTGCGGAAAAACTAAATAAAAACAGATGAGTTTCGAAGGTATATATGCCCAGCAGCCTTGCCTTCCTTAATTTTCTTTTGCTGATCAGATAAAAGCCACCCAGATAGCAAAAAAGACAAAATATCTGAAGGATTAAACCAGCATACATCTGGTGCAAAGCGGCAAGCGGCACGCCTGATATAGAAATAAGAGCTGCAAAAAAATTAAACTCGTTTACCTGCCTGTAAGCTCTCTGCTTATCGAGATGCCACTCTTTTTCAATAGTGAAATTAACAACACTATTATAAATCTCCCCTACACTTGACATGTTTCTAAAGAAAACCCATGATATAACAAATAGCAGGCCAAAATGTTTGTGTTATTCTATTCTTCTGGCTTTAACGAGTCTTTTTGCTTCGCCTTTTAAATGAACTTCAGGCATTATGTTCACTTCCTCTGACTCTGTGATCAGGCCTTTGATTCTAAGCCTCTGAGCCAGAAGTTTATAGTATCCTTCAAGCGATGGTTTAAGCTGTAAGTTATCATCGAAGGAGTTTAGAGACCATTTGGGTGCCGGTATTATGCTTGAAAGAAAAATGGCTTCATTGACATTAATATCCCTTGCGTCCTTGTCAAAATAAAACCGTGCAGCTTCGTTGGCTCCATAGACGCCCGGTCCCCACTCAATTATATTAAGGTACACCTCAAACATTCTCTCCTTGCTGCACAGATGGTTGTTCTCTATCAACCATACAATCATCATCTCTTCAAATTTTCTTGCCAGGGTCTTGTTCCTGCTCAGGAAAATATTCTTAACCAGCTGCATACTTATTGAACTGCCGCCACGATGAAAACGCTTTTCTTTCAGATCCTGAACAAGTGCCTCACGTATGCTTCCTGGTAAAAAGCCTCTGTGGTAGAAGAACCCTCCGTCTTCCGATTGTAATACGGTTGTCTGAAGATATGGGGAAATCCTTTCGAGATTTCTGAAGTTGCTGTTGGAGGGCCCCACCATAAATGTTCTTACAGGCATCCCTTTTTCATATGCCGTATACTCAAATTCATCATTTATCCTCCTGAAGTCGGTGTTTCCAAACTCAATGATCCTGAAGTTTTTACCTGTCAGTGACGACTCAAGCCTGAGACTGTCAATATTTGAAAAGTCAATATCGAGAAGAAAATGGTAGCTCATCTCTCCGGATGTCTTCAGTCCATCAAGATTGTAAAAAAGTCCGGATGGCAAAGAAGAGAAAAGATCATTTGCTTCGAAGTTCTTTTTGTTTAATGATGCAGTTATCCTCCAATTATCGTCTTTGGTAATTTTCAGATAAGGTGAAAATGAAAAGTTATTTACAGTGACTACAGAGCAGGAATCCAGTTCAAAAAATCTGTTGCCTATATTAATGCTGTAAGTTAATGTGCCCTTTTTCAGGTTAACATTTTCCGAAGACAATCTCTTGTGGTTTACCAATATGCCTTTAGCCCTTGCATTTCCTTTGAAGGTGACAAAATCACCTCTTTTTTGGGACTCTGTCACTTCAAACGCCAGGGTGTCAAATTGAGCCTTTGCGCCCCACCTGTAATCAATAAATGGTATGGAGAACTTTTTCTTGTCTCGGCTGAATAGTCTTAACGAAACCATCCTTTTGGAATGATCCAGAACGCCATCGGCATAAAGATATCCGGGTTTGCCATTTTCAAGGTTTTCAATTTCAGCAGTGAAATTGTTCTGGTCGACCTTTAACAGTGGGGTAGAGATATTAAGCCTGTAATCCTTGTTTATGTAGTTAATTGTCAGATCTTTGATGTTGGCTTTAGAGGGAATAATATCCATAAGTAAAGAGAACAGTCTGTCTGTTGTCCTTGCATAGCTGCGTTTTACAGCAGGACTGAATACCGTCAGAGTATCCCTCTTTCCTGTTTTTGTCTCTCTGAAAAGAAAATCAAAATTAGAGGTGCTTCCCTGTTTTATAAAATTGAATTTAATATTATCAGCCTCAAGCTTCCGCAGGTCAGGAGTAAGCAGCAGCAGTTTGAACGGATTTAGACTCAGGCTTATATGCCTGGTTGAAAAAAGTGTATCCCGGTTTATTTCTGTCAGACTCAGGTTATCAATCATCACCGTGGACAGGCTTTTAAACGTCAGCCTGTCATAGTTGACAACAAGTGAGTACCGTTTTTCAATGCTCCTGATTTTATGAGAAACGACAACCCGCAATAACGGGCCCCGTAGAAGCATCAGGGCAACCATGAATAAGACAATGCCTGTAAAAAGAACTCTTCTTCTGCTCATATGTATCCTCAGCGCTCAATTATCTGCAAAGGTAACATGAACAGAACGAATTATTTGTATAAATCTGTTCTGCTTTCCGGTTTTTAACTCCTGAACTTTAATCATTACGTCTCAGATCCAGGTCCTGGAAGTCGAAGCTGAAATCTGTCAGAGGAGATATAACCTTCATTTTTATACCTGAGGCTTTATCGTTTTCATCAATACTGAATACCACAAAGGCATCTGCATCGAGGCTACGGTCATCCCATTTTGCAATAAAGGTGTTACCCTTGTAGAATTTCAGATCACCGCATATTTTGGGGCTGCGCTTTGAAATGAACCTTAGCCTGTCTCCTTCAGCTCTGATATAAACATCTCCAAACCAGTTATCTGTATAAGTTCCTGCATATACTGAGTAGTCTGGTTTATACGAATTGCCGCTGCTCTGAGCGTCAACTTCCTTCCAGATTTTATCTGTCACGCCCTTTGCATAGGCCAGATCGTTCAGGTATGAATCGTGAAATTGTTTGACTCTGTCAACTCCTTTTACCCCCAGATAACTGTCAAGAATAGTAGTTGTGATTGAAGCAAAGGCTTCACCACATTGCTGGTTGGTAAGTACAATTATACCCAGTTTCAGTTCCGGGATCATAGTTATCTGTGTAACCATCCCTGAAAGAGCTCCTGTGTGACTAACCTCAAGATACCCTTTCACATCCCGGAGGTTGAATCCAAGACCATAACTCCTGAAATGTGTGTTATATCCACCAGGACTGTTAACCTTGATGATTGTCTGAGGACTCCACATTTCACGGTGGACGTTCTCGCTCAGGAGTGTCTGCGACAGGTTGTCGCCATAGCGTCCATCATTCAGATGCATCATTACCCACTTACTGAGATCATTGACGTTACTGTAAATGCCTCCCGCAGAATTGGACATCTCAACCTCGTGTCTGTCCACAACCACCAGCTTGCCATTTACAGGCACATGTGGGTCAATAACATCCGTTCTGTCCTTGAGCAGAGTGAATGAAGGAGCACTTGATGTCATGCCCAGTGGTTTCATTATATGTGTCTCAACAAAGTCTTCCCAGCTCATTCCTGAAACTCTTTGCACCACTTCTCCAGCAACTATGTACATCAGGTTGTCATAATCATATTTTGTCCTGAATCCAGATGTCTGTTTCAGGAACCTGAGGTTATAAATTACATCTTTCCTGGTGAAATCGGTGGGACCGGGCCATATCATAAGGTCACCTGCGCCAAGCCCTAATCCGCTTCGGTGGGTAAGCATGTCTCTTATTGTGAAATCTTCAGTTACATATGGGCTGTAAAGCCTGAATTCAGGAATGATATCAATAACTTTAGTATCCCATGATATTTTTTTCTCATCTACCAGTATCCCCAGTGCTGCAACTGTAAACGCCTTGCTGTTTGATGCAATACCGAAAAGAGTATTTGCATCAACGGGCTGGTTTGTCAGGATTGAAGTGACACCATAACCTTTTGCATGAATCACCTTGTTGTCTTTTACTACTGCAACAGCAATTCCCGGGACGTCAAATGTCTTAAGGGTTTTATTAACCAGGTTATCTATTTCTGCTGAAGTTATTGGCTGGGCATTAACTGACACCAGAGCTGTAAACAACAGAAAAGAAAGAACAAAGGATACGAGGGTGCGATTATTGGATCTCATTTATTGTAAGTTAATAATTATCAGTCTATTTGCTTTTAGCCGGGTTGGTAACATTTACTCTGATAACCCAGCTTTTTTTCACTCTTGAAGAGACGTTCAGATCTTTTACCAGGGTGTTAACCGGTTTCAGTTTTGTTTCTCCTGTTACGGTATTAATCTCCACGCTGAAATCGACAGCATTGTCAAAGTTATAGTCTATTTCCTTGTTTATTAATGATGGCAATGTATCCGTTGGAGATGTAAATTTAATCTGTACAAACCCTGTTTTACTTTCGCCTATGACTCTGTCAAATACAGGTTTATAGATTGTTATATCCATACCTGGTTCATTTATTACTTTTGCCTCGTCGCCGCCGGAATATACAGGATGCAGCTTAATAAACGGCAGTTTTGCCATTTTCCCGGCAAATGAATCATTTTTTACGAATGCAGCAAGCAGTACGATCAGGCAGGCTATTGCCCATGTATATCCTAAGAAAGCCAGTAGTTTTTTCATTTCAGTACATTTTATAATAGTGAACCTGTAGTGAATAATTTAACCAGGAGTACTATTCCCTGTTGCATTGTACCACTTGTAAATAACACCAGCAGTGTAAAGGCTGGGTAGAGGAAGAGCATTCTTGCCAGTGTCACTCTCTTTCCGACAGGGGTGCCTTTGATATGATAATTTATTGCGCTCCTGTTGCAGGCATCAATACATTTGCCACATTTCATGCATGTTATTGAGGGTTTGCCATTCGCAACGTCTGTTTTTTCAAGAGACATTGTGGGGCATGCCTTTGTACAAAGCATACAGTCGTTACATTTTTCCTTATCTATCCGGACATCAAACACATTAATCTTGTTTGACAGGGAACAGAGAGCACCCATTGGACATAAGGTGGTGCACTGGATACGTTTTTTTGTAAGCAGTGGGAGAATTATTACAAGAGCGGCAAAAAGAGAGACAAATGTGATGGTTTTTAAAAGCACTGTAAAAGAGGTTACCTTCTCAAATTCGGTAACGGTTTTGAATGGACAGAGCCAGTCGCAATAAAACGGGTTAACCATTATGAGAGAAACTATGGCAACAATTATCAGAACTGCAAAAGCTGCCCAGCGAAATGCAGGATTCACTTTCTTAATAACAGGCTTACGAAGGATACGTGATGTGCCATCATCCCATCCTCCGTAAAAGCATCCCCAGCTGCAAAAGCCTCTGCCCAGGGCTATCATTACACCCAGAACAATTACCAGCATCGAAGTTATTGATGCAAACCCGCCTATGATTGACCCCGGGAATATTATGCCACCGGAGAAGATAAGAGGAAGGATAATCATCGTGGAGACAATGTGACAAAACGGTATTTCACACGAGAGCATCGTCTCATTGTTAAAAGTCATTGTCCCACGTGCGTTTATGAGATCTACAATGAAGGTAAGTGCAAAAAACAGTGCCAGTGTAATAAATCCTGCTGCCCTGAACTTATCAACTTTTCCCTTGTACAAAATCATGAAGAACAGAATATTGAAAAAGAAAAAAGTAATAAGAAACGCAATCAGGGATACCTGACTGGTAAAGTTCGGTTTTCCACCAGTGGATAAAATAAAAATCAGAAGCGTCATTGGAAGAAGCAGAAGCAGTGATTTCCCTATTTTCCCTGTGGTGGAGAAGTTTTTTTCCGGGGTTGTTTTCATAGCTATTTATCTGATAAGCAATATTAAACCTTTATAAAAATACAAAATTCCGGCAAGCAGGGCTGCGAACTTGCCAATTATCCTCAGCACATGCTGTCTTTTAAACATTCCTGCAACAGGCATTGGAAGAAAATAAACCGAGGTGCCTGCAAAGAATGCAAGGAAAAACATGATGCTTCCTCCGATAGTGCCACTGTCAATTGCCCCTGTAATGGCCAGAAGAAACGGTGGACAAATATTTATGCCGGTAAGAAACCCACCTGTGAGAGGAATCAGAAACCGGTCTTTCGCTTTCTTATCCTTCTCAATGGTTTTTATTGTATGGCCAAGACAAATTTCTTTAAAACGGTACAGGCCATAAGCAATCAGCATTGCTGAGAGGATCATATAAGCAATCCCCATCAGTAATGTCCGGGAGTCTGACTGTTGGACAACAGACTGACCTATTATGCCTGCAAGTAATGCTGTTAAGAGGTATGCAGAAAGACGACCGGCCAGGAAAATGGCCACAAGGATGTAGCTCTTTTTTAACCCTCCGCTTTCTGACATCAGGTAGGGTATAAGTACGGGTCCGCAGTATGCAACGCATACGGCGCCGGTACTTAACCCGAGTATAAATCCTTCTCCCATGATGATAAAGGTAGAAAATTAAGGCAAAGTACGGTGGTTAAATTCGGTGACCGGCAAATCAAAACCGGTAAACAGTAAGTAGTAAGTTGTAGGTAGTAAATAGTAATATCCGGTTTCCCACCTGCTACCTGCTCCTTACTCCTTACTCCTTACTCCTTACTCCTTACTACCTACTACCTGCTAATATGGTTTTCGTCGTTTTCCAGATAATATTGCATATGCCTTAAGGCGGTTGTAACTTTGTACTTCAGACAGTTCTGTAAACTTAACATTTCAGGTCATGGAAGCGCGAAGGATATTGTTAAGGGTGATCATTACGGGGTGCGTTGCTTTCTTACTATCTCCCTGTTGTTTCTCACAGGATCAAAAGACTCAGTCTCAGGATACTACAAGGCAAAAAATGGTTGTTCTGAAAAATGATGGATCAACCTTTACCGGTTACATTATTTCAAAGGACGAACATGAGTTGCTCATTGACACAGATAACCTTGGGAGGCTTTATATTCCTCTGCATGAGATAAAGGAAATCAGGCCTTACGAGGTATCAGGGCGTGGCACAACTCTCTTTTCAACCCGATATTTCCTTACAACAAATGGATTATCAATGGAAAAGGGAGACAAATATGGCATGTTGAACTATTACGGGCCGGAGATTCATTTTGCTGTTGCTGATAACTTCTCCCTTGGTGTAATGACCACCTGGGTCGCAATGCCACTGATAGGAAGTGCAAAATACTCAATTAAGATAAGCAATAAGGTGCATCTGGGTCTGGGGCTTCTGGCAGGTACTCTCAGCTGGGCCGATTTCAGTTCAGCAGGATATCTGTTGTATGGTTCCCTGACATTTGGAGATTTCCATAATAACCTAACCTTGTCCGGAGGCTTTGCCGGCATCACATCTCATGGAGAAGGAGGTTCTGCACCATTGCTTTCTCCTGCCTGCCTTATACGAATGGGCAAGAACTTTTATTTTGTTACTGACTCATTCATATACCTTGGAGGTGGCAGCAGTAATTTTGGAGTAATTGTGCCAGGTGTAAGAATCATGAGACCACAGAAACGCTCATCGTTCCAGTTTGGATTTGCTGCCATAGCAGCAGAGGGAGAACTGATGAGCGTTCCGTTCCCTTTCGTAAGCTGGTTTTATGAATTATAATTACCCGTTTACTTCCGGTTTCATTTGCGGGAAGAAGAGCACATCCTGTATGGATGCCTGGTTCATCATGAACATCGTTAGTCTGTCGATACCCATACCCATACCGGATGTAGGTGGCATACCATACTCAAGAGCCCTGATAAAGTCCATATCAATGAACATCGCCTCATCATCACCTTTCTCAGACAGACGAAGCTGTTCCTGGAACCTCTCAAGCTGATCAATAGGATCGTTCAGCTCTGAGTAAGCGTTGGCAAGCTCCTTGCCGTTGACCATAAGCTCAAAGCGTTCAGTGAGTCCTGCCTTGCTTCTGTGCTTCTTTGTAAGGGGAGATGTCTCCTGTGGATAGTCAATGATGAATGTGGGCTGTATAAAATTATGCTCACATTTCTCGCCGAAAATCTCATCGATGAGTTTGCCAACACCCATTGAGGGCGAGTGCCCGATTTCAAATTTATCGCAAACCTTGCGCAATGCCGCTTCATCCATCCCGGTGATGTCGATTCCGGTAAACTCCTTTATAGCATCAGTCATTGAGATACGTTTGTAAGGAGCAGCATAGTCAATGATATTATCTCCAAGCTGAACCTTTGTGGTGCCGTGCAGATCCAAAGCCACTTTCTCCAGTATCTTCTCGGTGAACTCCATCATCCAGTTATAGTCCTTATATGGAACATATATCTCCATAACAGTAAACTCCGGGTTATGCGTGCGGTCCATTCCTTCATTGCGGAAGTCCTTTGCAAATTCATATACGCCATCGTAGCCACCGACTATGAGTCTCTTCAGGTAAAGCTCGTTGGCAATACGCATGTAAAGAGGGATGTCGAGGGTATTGTGATGAGTAATGAAAGGTCTTGCTGCTGCTCCGCCCGGTATTGGCTGCAATATAGGAGTCTCAACTTCAAGATATCCGTATGAATCGAACAGCTCACGCATCGATTTGATTATCTGTGAGCGCTTCCTGAATGTCTCCCGTACCTGGGGATTGATTATAAGATCGACATATCTCTGGCGATAACGCATCTCCGGATCAGTCACAGCATCATAAACGACGCCATCTTTCTCCTTAACAATCGGAAGGGGACGGATTGACTTGCTCAGAAGGGTAAACTCCTTTACATGGATAGTGGTCTCACCCATCTGGGTCTTGAAGACAAAACCTTTTATTCCAATAATATCCCCGATATCAAGAAGTTTCTTGAAAAGAGTATTATAGAGTGTCTTGTCTTCGCCAGGGCATACATCATCGCGTTTGACATAAATCTGAACCCTTCCTGTTGAGTCCATTATCTCTCCAAAGGAGGCGTTACCCATAATACGGCGGCTCATAATACGGCCGGCAACACACACATCATGTATCTCTTTCTGATCTGCATCAAAACGCTTGTGAATCTCTGCGGTTGTGATATTTACCGGATATAAAGCAGCCGGGTATGGATCTATGCCAAGTTTTCTTATCTCTTCCAGCGATGCCCTGCGCACCTGTTCCTGTTCACTGAGGTTATCTGTTATAGCCATCTGTTATATTAAAATTTGTGCAAAAATAATAAAATCAGCTTAAAGGGTGTTAAAGTTGACGCAACAGGACGATAAAATAGTTAAAATCAGATAGAGTGATATGTCATTATTACTTTTTTGTCCTCAGATTTTCCAGGTTTTCCCTGAAAAGGTTCTGAAGCCTCCTTGTCAAAGGACCGGGGGTACCATCTCCGATTGTCATGTCACCTATTTTTACAACAGGCACAATCTCCCCCGATGTATTTGCAAGGAAAGCCTCGTGCATGTATGGCAGCATACTGTCGGGGACAGCCTCCTCATTGACAGAGATACTGTTTTCTGATGCAATGCGTATTATGTTTTTTCTTGTAATCCCTGAGAGAATATAATTTGACTCCGGATGAGTATATACCACATTATCTCTTATAAAGAAGGCGTTGGCATGTGAGGCTTCGGTGACCACTCCGTCGCGTACGAAGATCACTTCCCTGAAGCCGTTGTCAAGAGCCTGTTGAAATGCAATGACATTTGGAAGCAAGGCAATGCTCTTGATATCGCAATGGGTCCATCTCATATCAGGAACTATTGATACTCCAATGCCATTTTCCCAGGCGACTGTATCCGATGAGAGCCGCGATGCCGTTGCATAAACAGTAGGAGGTACCGGTGGATCAGGAAAACTGTGTTTTCTCCTGGCCGCACCACGAGTGATCTGAATGTAGACACTGGCACAACAGTCGCCAAGCTCATTCCTGTGAATCAGCTCAGTGGCTATCTGTGGCAGCATGTCTGCATCCTCAAAGACAATGGATATGCCTGCAAGACTTCTTTTAAGCCTTGCTATGTGACTTTCCATATCAAAAAAGAAGCCTCCATACCAGCGTACTACTTCATATATGCCATCTGCAAAAAGAAAACCTCTTTCATCGGGACTGATCCTGATGTCGTCATGAGGTAAAAACTGTCCGTTAAAATATGATATTGTCATAACAATGGGGTTAAAAAATTAGTTTACCCAGTTCATCAATCTGGTTGTCAGTAAGTCCTTCCGGTTCAATACCTGCAGCACGGCAGGTAAAGAAAATTGATGCCGATTTGGCAAGTATATCAATAATATCAAACGTATTATCCAGAGTATCACCGATTGCAAAGACGCCATGTTTCTCCCACAGTGCCACATCGTGTTTTCTTAGCGCTTCAACAGTAGCCATGGCAATGGCGATTGATCCGGGCAGCAGGTATGGTACAAAGCCCACGCCCGCAGGTATAAATACCTTTGTCTCGGGGTGCATCCCCCATAATATCCTGTTCAGTACTTTTTCATCACAGAATTCCGATGCCTGAGTAAGAGCGCACAACTCATTTGCATGAGTATGAATCACTACCCGGTGTTTTGATGCGCGTTCAGCATTCATCGAATGAATACTCAGGTGAGATGGCAATTCCGAAGTGGGACGGAGTGTTGTGAGAATTTCACACTCTGTTGGTTCAATTATATTATAGCCCTTTCCGGTCTCATCCACCCTTATGATAAGAATATTGGACATTGGACTTTTTGAAATGTCGCGCATCCTTTTGCCTGTGCCTGTCACCAGAAAACATGTGCCGGACAGATTCTCCATCGCGGCGGGTAGTTCTCTGTGAGGTAGTCCACAGCATTCTCCATCGCTAATGTTAATAACATCCTTCAGGCTGACTGAGATGTTTCCTGCATTTTTCTCCGCCCATCCTTTTTGCCAGATATATCCGGCCACATCAGACACCGAGTCAATAATTGCCGACAGTTTTTTGTTGTTTTTCAGAGCATCGGTCATTATCAGAAAATTTTCTTCAAATATACCTGATTCATTTTATACCGGAATTAAATTCAGCGTAGTTGTAATTTGCTTCTCAGGCGGTACGTCCGCCAGATTTATATCAATAGCAGATATTTTTATATATTTGTATCAATCCGCTGCACTAATAACATAAAATGTATGATACTTCAAAAACTTCTTAACCACCAGTGGAAAGAAAAGGTACGCTCGTCTTTCTGGCAAAGGAGCATATGGCTTAATATACTGCTTGGAATACTGGCACTGTACTTAATCCTTTGTGTGGCATCAATAGGCTTTCTCGCTGACAAGATATTATCTGAGATTTACAGTGACCGGAATGTAGTTCAGGCATTCTCCGGATTATTGTTTTATTATTTCTCTTTTGACCTGATGATGAGATTCCTGTTACAGAAGGTCCCTGTGATATCCATGCAGCCATATCTGACTCTGCCAATAAAGAGAAGCACTCTTATTCACTATCCTCTGATAAAAACTATCCCGGGATTTTTTAACCTGCTGGCCCTGTGTCTTATACTTCCTTTTTATTTAAAGACTGTACTGCCAGCCAACCCTCTGATGTGGTCAGTAGTATGGATTATAACGGTTCTCTCGCTTATTTTCATAAATAACTTTCTTGCTTTTTTATTGAAAAAGTATTTTGCAAAAAGACCGTTGTTCATCTTCATCATACTGGCACTGGTTGGTGTCATTGCCTGGCTTGACATAAAAGGGAACCTAAATATGACCGAGTGGGTCGCATCGGCATTTGCATTTCTGGAAAGTCATCCTGCATATGAGATTATTCCGGTTTTACTTGCATTATGTTCATATGAAATGGCATACATAATGTTGAAAAGGAACTCCTATATCGAAGAGGAGAAAAAACGCATCAGCAAGATATCCCCCGGTTTCACTTTTCTCTCAAAATATGGTGAGACTGGCCTCCTGATGCAAAATGAATTGAGGATGATTTTCAGGAATAAGAGACCTAAGTCGGTGGTCTGGCTAAGTATCATTTTTCTTTTTTATGGATTTATATTTTATCAGCCGCTTGAGATAAACAAGGTGTTCTTCCTGGTCTTTGCCGGGTTCTTTGTGACATCTTCTGCCGGTCTCATGTACGGGCAATATTTTTTCGCCTGGGAGAGTTCTTATCTCGATGTCTATCTTGCCAACAGAATAGTTGCCTTAAACTATTTAAAGGCAAAATACTGGCTCTTCTTTGTCTTATGCTCCATATGCTATATCCTTACCATTCCTTATGCCTTGTTTGGTCATAACATAGCGCTTATCAATTTCTCACTTTTCATTTACAATTTAGGAGTGACTTCTTTCCTTTACATACTCTTTGGCACCTACAGCAGGTCTCGTATTGATCTTGGCAAATCCCAGTTTATGAATTACGAAGGCACGGGAGCAGCACAATGGTTAAGTATGATACCCGTGATGGGGCTGCCTTTTATTATTTATGGGTTATGTGCTCTTGCTGGAAATGCAAACGTCTCTTTTTATGTTCTGATAGCATTAGGAGGCCTGGGGATAATCTTTAATGAGCATATTCTCATCTTGCTTACAAAAATCTTCTATAAGAATAAATATAAAATGGCAGTTGCATTCAGAAAAAGATAAAACATTATGATAGAATTTAATAATCTTAAAAAGGTATACGGGGGAAAAAGCGCTTTGAGCGTTGACAGGCTTACAGTAAGGCCTAACGAATGTATTGGCCTGGTAGGGAATAACGGGGCGGGAAAGACCACCATGCTGAGCCTGATCCTGGATCTTATCAAGGCCACAGACGGCTATGTCACCTCAATGGGGAATAAGGTTAATGAAAATGATGACTGGAAGGAATACACCGGATCATATCTTAACGAGGGATTCCTTATCCCTTTCCTCACACCGATGGAGTATTTCGAATTTATTGGTTCATTACACGGTATGAATAAAGAAGACGTGGTAACCTTTCTGAATGAAGCCTCAGGTTTCTTCAGTGAAGACATCACAGTAAAGAAATATATCCGTGATCTCTCGGCCGGTAACAAGAATAAGGTTGGCATAATGGCTGCCATGATGTGGAAGCCCGGGCTGCTTATTCTGGATGAACCATTCTCGAATCTCGACCCTACTTCACAATCATGGCTTAAGAACAGGCTTAAAAAGCTTAACAATGAGAGAGTGACAATGATAATTTCAAGTCACGACCTGAATCACATTTCTGAGATAAGCTCAAGAATATTGCTGCTTGAGAACGGTATACTTATCAAGGATATCAGTTCGGGTGAAGGCACTTTAAAAGAGCTTGAGCGTTATTTCAGTGTAAGCTAGAAGGGCTTATCATTTGCAGGGTAATTACCTTATAAACCTGACAAAGGTTGGTAACTTTTAATTTTCTTATGAGTACCTTTGCCACACAGCAAAGACTATATATTTCTTACTATGCATAATATCAAGAGGTTGCCATCGTGGCTGAAGATGCAGCGTGCAAGCGGGGAGAACTACACGATGGTAAAACATCTGGTATCCGATAATCATCTCCATACTATTTGTACCAGTGGTAACTGTCCGAATATTGGTGAGTGCTGGAATGCAGGCACAGCTACATTCATGATACTGGGAGATATATGCACCCGTTCCTGCAGGTTCTGTGGCACAGCTACAGGAAGGCCCCTTCCACCTGTGGATGAAGAACCTTTGAGAATTGCTGAGGCTGTCAGGACAATGAAGCTGAAACACTGCGTGATAACTTCGGTTGACCGTGATGATCTGCCCGACGGCGGAGCAGATCACTGGGTCAGGACAATCACCGAGGTGAAGAGACTAAACCCAGGGGTGACAATGGAGACACTTATTCCTGACTTCAGAGGTGATTTAACAAATGTTGATAAGGTTATAGACGCAGGGCCGGAGGTGATATCCCATAACCTTGAGACTGTACGAAGGCTGACCCCGCAGATACGCTCGGTAGCATCATATGATACCAGTCTCAAAGTACTGAAACATATTGCTTCAAGAGGTGTTACAGCTAAGTCGGGGTTTATGCTCGGACTGGGAGAAACCAGCGAAGAGATTATGGAATCGATGAGCGACCTGTACGAGAATGGCTGTAAAATAGTAACCATCGGTCAGTATCTCGCTCCCTCACTGAAACATATGCCGGTGGTGGAGTATGTTACGCCTGAAAAATTTGCCTGGTATGGCAAAAAAGCTCTTGAGATGGGATTCGACTTTGCTGAGAGCAGCCCGTTGGTAAGAAGCTCATACCATGCCGATAAACACGCTAAAAGGTAATTAACAATTAACAATTAACAATTAACAATAAACGAAGCGTGGAACGCGGAACATTTGAAGAGGGATTTTAATTAAAAGAATAAGAAAACTTTGAAGAGCAAAACAATATATGATGATCTGGGCTTCCGCGACTATAAGGAGACCTGGGATTACCAGGAGAGATTCTTTCGTGAGAAGGTTGACCTGAAAGGCAGACGGGATAATGACACCCATGAGCCTGAAGATCGTCTTATCTTTGTTGAGCATAATCATGTATACACCCTTGGCAAGAGCGGCCAGGAATCGAACCTGCTGCTGGATTATATACAGCTAAGGGCAAAGGATGCTGTCTTCTATCACATAGATCGTGGAGGCGACATCACCTACCATGGGCCCGGACAGCTTGTCGGCTATCCTATATTCGATATAGAGAAACTGGGACTTGGACTGAAGGATTACATTCATCTGCTGGAGGAGGCAGTGATAAAGACAATATCACACTATGGCATTAAGGGAGAGCGTCTCGATGGTGCCACAGGTGTTTGGATTGATCCCGCATCAGCGGGGAAGGCGCGCAAGATATGCGCCATTGGCGTTAAGGCAAGCCGTTATATAACCATGCATGGCTTCGCCCTGAATGTCAACACAGACCTCTCGTATTTTAATCATATCAACCCATGCGGCTTCACCGACAAAGGAGTGACCAGCATAGCACGCGAAACGGGTAGGGAGATATCGATGAACGAGGTTAAAAACGATTTGAAAAACGTGATAGGGGAGGTCTTCGGAATTGAATATTTATAAATATACATATAATGGAAAAAAAGTGGCTCTTCAAAGAGAAGGGCGACGCGACTGTCGTCAGGAAGATGACAGCGGAGATGGCAGTCCCGGAAAGCGTCGTCAGTCTTATGGTGCAGCGTGGTATAACTACACCACACCAGGCTGAAGAATTCTTCAACCCTTCACTGAATTCACTTCATGATCCCTTCCTGATGAAGGACATGAACAAGGCAGTGGACAGAGTGTCTACTGCTCTTACACGTAACGAGAGAATCCTTGTCTATGGCGATTATGACGTTGACGGGACAACCTCTGTGGCTCTTATGTACTCTTTTCTAAGAGAGAGGCATCAGGCAATTGATTATTACATACCCGACAGGTATCACGAAGGATATGGTCTGTCAATAAAAGGCATTGATTATGCTGCTTCTACCGGCTGTAAGCTTATTATTGCCCTCGACTGCGGTATAAAAGCTGTTGAGAAGGTAAAGTATGCCAGGACAAAAGGTGTTGATGTGATCATCTGCGATCATCATCTTCCGGGCGATGAGATTCCCCCTGCAGCCGCAGTGCTTGACCCTAAACAGCCGGGATGTACATATCCCTACAAAGAGCTGTCGGGGTGTGGCGTTGGCTTCAAGCTGATACAGGCATACTGTCGTCTTAACACAATTCCATTCTCGTCGATAGAGAACTACCTCGACCTGGTGGCTGTAAGCATCGGATCGGATATCGTTCCTATTACAGGTGAAAACAGGATAATGGCTTATTTCGGTCTGAGGCAACTGAACACTGCACCACGCCTGGGGATACAGAAGATCATTGAGAAAGCCAGGATACATATGCCACTTGGTATAGAGGATATTGTCTTCAGAATAGGACCGCGCATCAATGCAGCCGGCCGTATGGAGTCAGGCAGCAAAGCCGTTGATCTCCTTGTCTCTCTTGATCCTGTTGAGGCACTGACAATATGCGAGGGCATAGACAAGAGCAATGACGACAGACGGAAAAAAGATACGGAGATAACTACAGAAGCAAGACAGATGGTTAGCCGTGACAGCCGTATGGGTAACGCGCGCACTACAGTGCTCTTCCATCAGGGATGGCATAAGGGAGTCATAGGGATAGTGGCATCACGACTTATAGAGACATACTATCGCCCTACAGTCATACTTACCGAATCGAAAGACGGTTTTGCAACCGGTTCGGCGCGCAGCGTCCCGGGATATGACCTTTACCAGGCCATTGAGTCATGTTCTGACTTGCTGGAGAGCTTCGGCGGGCATATGTTCGCAGCAGGGCTTACCATGAAGATGGAGAATCTTCCTCTCTTCAGGGAAAGATTTGAGAAATTTGTAAGTGAGACAATACGTGAAGAACACCTTGTCCCTACGGTAAACATTGACGAGGAGATAAGCCTTAACGACATCGACATGGAAATGTATCACCATCTCGAACGATTCAAACCATTTGGCCCGGAGAATATGGCCCCGGTGTTTGTATCAAGAGGAGTTAAAACCTTATCCTGCCAGCCGGTGGGATCGAACGGCACTCACCTTAAGCTTTGCTTTGCCCGTCAGGGGATGGAACCGCTCGATGCCATAGCCTTTGGACAAGCCGACAACCTCGACATGTTTAAAGAAGCAGGCGGAATAGTTGATATAGCCTATTCAATAGAGCTGAATGAGTTCAAGGGAAAATCAACGCTTCAGCTTAATATCAAGGATATCAAGGTATAACCGTTTTTTAAATAGTCTGGAGATATGAAACGAATACTGGTTTTCATATTATTGATTTCAAAACTCTTTTTGGGACAGGCACAGACATTACCCGGATTTAAACCTTCCGGTATTTTCGATGAGCAACAGATGCTCATCGAAAATGCGCCGGCAGATACCCGCGTGCTGATAAATGCGCCACTAAGCGGATTCGGAGAGGACAACCATGTTCTTCTTATCATTTTTGCACTTCCTAACGGTAACACTATTGAGCAGACTTTTGGTAAGAATCTTAAGGAGGGCGACGACTGGCATTTTAATATCCAGCATATCGGTGCGCAGACACGTTACCTGAGGAGTGTGCTTAAAGATAAAACAGTGGTGGTTGCCTATGTTGAGTCAAGGCAGAAGAGCTGGCCTGCATGGAAAGCTGCAACACCTGATTACATGGACAAAGTAAAGGGGATGGTCGATGGTGCCACTGCCATATTTGCAAAATGGAACCCGGAAGTGGTCCTTAACGGACACAGTGGAGGAGGCAGGTTTATATTCAGCTATCTGGATGCTGTACCTCAAATACCAGATAATGTTATAAGAATAGCATTCCTTGACAGTGATTATGGTTATGAGGATTCAATCTATGGTCCTAAGCTGATGACCTGGCTGAAGAAAGACAAATCAAAAAAACTATGCGTACTTGCCTATAACGATAGCGTGGCTTTATATAACGGGAAACCGGTGGTATCAGCAACCGGAGGCACATGGTACCACTCCCGGATGATGAAGAGCTATCTCTCCTCATCTTTCAGACTTCATGAGCGCAACAACGATACTCTGTTATGGTACTTTAGCCGTGGCAGACAGGTGGAGTTTGTCTTTAAAACCAATCCCGGAAGAAAAATCTTTCATACCCAGCAGGTTGAATATAACGGGTTCATTCATAGCATTCTCAGCGGGACGAAGAAAGAGCAGAAGGGATACCGCTATTTTGGCAAAAGAGAGTACTCATCTTTTATCTCTGATACTGTGCCGGTTCCGGTACGAAGGTTAAACATTCCAGTGAGGCCGGCTGACGCAGAGCCCGGTTCTGCATTTATGAACAGAGTGTCGGACCTCCCGCTTAATGAGCGCGAGGAGGAGATTTTTAAAGCTGTTGCCTCAGGTAACGTTCCGGAATTCATTCGCAACACCATAACACTGACAGGCGATTTTACCGATGCAGCGTGCGTAACCCATCATGTTGTCTACGAAGTCATGCCCGACTATCTGTCTGTAGGGAACGACACTGACTTCTGCCGGGTGCCAATGAATCCATGTACTGCACAACGTCTTGCTGACCTGTTTGGGGCATCCCTTCTGACGGCAAAACTCAGCGATGAGATATACCGTAAGGCACAGATAAGGCCTGAACCATTTTATTATGCTCCTGTTGGAAACGCCAATGAGCTGGTATCAAAATTTGTAGCACATAATACTTATATAGAGAAACAGCTTTCAGTAATGAATGCAAAAAGAGGTGATCTGGTGGCGGGCATTAAAAAAGATGTAATACTGTCGGCACGTATTGCCCTGCAGCCAGGTAAAGTTGTGATTTATGGCTGGCATAAACCTGATGGTAATCCGATACAACCGGTCTATAGCGGACATATTAACTGGTACGTTGATTATAGTCATGGCATAAGATTTATAAATAACCAGTTACTGGTCGATGGCAACCGGATGTTACTCTCAGATATGCTTAAGGATCCGGTTCTTTTTTCTATGTTCAGCTATGAGGAGACACCAATGACAATGAGCTCATATTGAATAAATTTGACTTCTTTTTTCCGATAGCCTAACTTTGCAGGGATTAATGTCTGCAAATGCTGTCACGAAGTGTGGAAATGGTATTATTCCTTCTCCTATCTTCAATTGTTCGTGCAGGAGATCCGGTCTTCAGTCGCTTTGGTGCGGGGGAGGCAGCAATGGCTTATTCATGCGTTGCGTCAACAGACAGATGGAGCGTTTTTCACAACCAGGCTTCAATGACTTTTTGCAACTCTTTCACGGCAGGTATCTCCGTTGAGTCGCGCTTTATGATGACAGAGATGTCAACCCGGGCCCTGGGAATTGTAATACCAGGCCGCCATGCCCCGCTGGGGATAATTTCAACCTGGTATGGAAATGACCAGTATTCTGTAATTACAGGAGGCCTGGGCAGCGCCGTTAAGATCACTGACGGTTTATCCCTTGGGGTTCAGGCCGACATTATCTCTGAACACTGTGCCGGTCAATATCGCGATTTCACACATCTGACTTTTGAGACAGGTTTACTTGCACGAATATCACCGGAAGTGACGTTTGGCGTTCATCTTTTTAACCCTCTCAGGCAGCTTAATAATCTCCAGTCATCCATGCAAACCGGTATATCATGGTCGCCTGATAAAAACCTCTTATTTGCGGCAGAGGCAGTGATGTCATCCAACGAGGCACTATCACTTCATACTGGCTTATCATGGAGCGTGCCCGGAGCAGTTGTTTTGCGAGCAGGATATTCAACCTCTCCTTCCTGTTTTGCCTTTGGAGCAGGATTTTCTTTTGCTGCAGTATCCCTTGATACAGGATTCCTTATAAATAATTCTACAGGAGTGACCCCCTCGGTTTCATTGCTGTGGAAAGCACGAAAGAGATGAGATATTTAACTGTTTTATGCGGTGTGGTGTTTCTTTTTTCACCTTTGCTGTTCTCACAGTCGGTCAACGGCGATGCAGAGATGCAGACCGAGATATTGTCCCTTTACAATGATGAAGAGGCCGGTAATGCCGCAGAAAGGCTGGCAGCACTTACAGAGAACCCGGTAGTTGTCAACAGCGGTAATGAGGATGAGATTGTGCGACTATTTTTCCTGACATCCTTCCAGGTGAAGGTGCTGGCCGATTATGTAAAGGACCATGGCAATATTGCTACTATTTATGAAATAGCTTTGTTACCCGGGTTCGATCGTCCGACAGCAATGCTGATGGAACCATATATAACACTTGCAGTTCCTGTAATGCCTTCGCTTTCAGGAAAGGGGAGGACGTCGGCGCTTCTTTCGGCAATCATCTCAATACCTTCGTCAGATGACGACAGTATAGGCTTGAGATCCGTATTACGTATCAGCCATTCCGGCAAGAGTTTTTGCTATGGACTTACCGCTGAAAATGATCCATGGGAGAGTTATACATTCCACAAAGCATGCGGTGCTGACTTTGTCTCAGCACACCTTGTTTATAACGGGAAAGGTACAATATCGCGGGTTGTAATAGGAGATTACTCGCTTCGGTTTGGAGAGGGACTGGTCTTTAATAACAGCTCCTGGCAGGGAAGCTGGCTCATATCGCCTTCATTTATGGCAGGAAGAGAGGTTATTGATACTTATACCTCTACCGATGAGAATAATTTTTTCAGAGGCGTCGGTGCAGTAATAGGAACTGTAACAGCCGGAGCAGCTGTGTTTCTTTCATCAAACACCATCGATGCCAGGTTATCCTATAACTCTGACAGCACAGAGAAGTATACAACAAATCTGGTAAGGGGAGGACTGCATAACACCGGGTCAGGAAGAGAAGCCAGAAACAGTCTGACAGAGAATATTATAGGAATGCATCTCTCAGGCGGCGGAAAAAAGGTCAGAGGAGGAATTACGCTGGCTGCCACTTTCTTTTCCACCCCGTTTAAACCTGATACTACCGGAGGTGATGATATTTATAAATTTCATGGCAGCCATCTTGTCAATGCTGGCGCTGATATAAAGGCTGGCAGCGGCAATCTCAGTTTTTTCGGGGAGCTGGCATTCAGTTTCCCAGGCTCATTTGCTGCCCTGTCAGGTATACGGGCCCTGCCCACAGAACGGGTCACCTTTAACCTGATAGCACGCTATCTCGATCCGGGTTATCATGTCTTCCATTCAAATGTATATGGTACAGGCAGCACGGTAGCAAATGAGATTGGCCTGGCAGGCAATATACATATTGAAGCCGCAAAGCACCTATTCGTCAGTGCCGGGGCCGACATATACCGGATACCATGGCTCAGCTATCAGACATCAGCTCCTGCAACGGGAACAAGAAGCGATATTAAAATAGAATACACTCCTTCTGACATACTAACACTGAGAGGATCTTTCAGTAAAACCGAGCGTGAATATGACGATGAAACAGAAACGGTGATGGCCGGTACTGAGAAAAAAAGCAGGCTTCAGTCTTCGTTACTGGCATCATGGTCTCCGCCTGTAGCAGGCCGGCTGCAAGGTACAGTCCTGTCCCTTACATCAAGGGTTGTCTGGTGCCGGGTGCCCGAGACAAGCCGGAACGGGTACCTTCTTTGCCAGGATGTTTCATATTCACTTAAGAAAGTGAAATTCTGGCTGAGATATTCTCTCTTCACAACACAGGGATGGGATACAAGACTATATGCCTATGAGAATGATCTGCTTCACAGTTTCAGCATACCACCATTGCATGACGATGGCAGTCGCGCATACATTATGCTGCAGTGGGATATCTCACCTCACATCTTATTGCGCACCAAATATGCTGTTACGGTAATCCATAATGGTGAAGTGCATCAGGTCACTTCAGATTTACGGGCACAATTGAAGATTACATTGTAACCCTGATATTGCAGAGGCGTTACTCTGCAATATCCCTAATGTGATTTCAACAGGGCTACCCTGAGTTTGATGGATTCCCTGTGCTCTTCATTGGTCGAATTGGGATCCTTCATCTCCAGGAACATCTTGCAGGGCAATTCACTGCATCCGCCACAGTTTTTGAAACCATGCATGTTCACTGAACAATCATACATGGGACATACCTTGGTAGGCAATTCCACTGACCAGAACGGTGAACCCTTGACATTGATGCACCCGGTGCATGTCTTGTTGAAGAATTCACATTCATCGCATTTTATTCCACAGGCTGATAATACCATTCTTGTTCGCTTTTATTTTAGATTATGGTTCAAAAAAATTTTTCATTGTTAATTAAACAGGTAAAATACTGCTGGATAATTTTGCTAACTGATTAAATTTATGAACTTTTTCATTTATCTGTCAAAACTTTTGCATAAATGAATGTGTTTAAATCAGACAAAATTTAGTACGATGAGAATAAAATCGGTGTCCAGATTTGCTTTCTTCCTTTTTATGGTGACTATGATGGCTCCTGCCGTTATAAAAGCACAACCCGACACTTACATTCCCGGTTTTTCTCCGGGGATCCCTGTAAATGGATATGTGGTGCTTGATAATGGCGACACACTGCATGGACAGGTTATCTGGAGGTTTAGATATAAGGAGAATAACCTTTCAGGGATACGGTTTATAACCAACGATGGTGAAAACTATGTCTTTAATGCAAGCGATATAATAGGCTTTGGGGATGATCCCCTGACATGGAAAAAGGAAGATCCTGTTCCCCGCCAGATAAAGACTGAAGATTATCTGAGCGTTCCTTCTTACAGGAGGCAGAATCAGGTCTTTATGCACAGGTTGCTTGATGGCCGCTTAACCGTTTTTCAAAACCGGAACAGCTCTATAATAGCACTTTCAAATCTTGATCTGAACGAAAATATTGAAGGCATCAATTTCAGCTATTCACCTGTAAAAGGACTGAAAATAGGAGATGAATGCATTTCAAAACCATCAGTTGTAAGATACAGATCACGTTATTCAAGCTACTACATCCGGAAAGATAATGGAGAACTAATCAGGGTAGATAGAAAAAGATTCGCAGAGGTTTTTGATAACATCTTCAGCGATAGTCAGGTTATCATGGATGAAGTTGAAAAAAACCCCTCCTTGAAAGATTTTAAAAATTTCATGATACTGGCGGAATTATATAACAAACTGACCTCTCCCACCTTTTAACTTTAGCCTTTAGCCTTTAGCCTTTAGCCTTTAATCTTTTAACAGCCTTTAACGTTCTACCCCAAAAAAATCCTGTAAATTACTTGACAGGAATCAAAATGCATTCTATATTTGTAGAATGTAATTTAAAACCGTAGAATCATGCAACTCACCAATGCTGAAGAACAAGTGATGAAATATCTGTGGAAGCTTGGGCGGGGCTATCTGAAGAATGTTATCGATGAGTTTCCTGAGCCAAGGCCTGCCACAACCACCGTGGCTACTCTGCTGAAACGTATGATAGACAAGGGTTATGTGGGATACAACCAGCATGGGACAAACAGGGAATATTTCCCGCTGGTAAAAAAGAGTGACTATTTTGCTAAAAACCTTAATCTTATTATAAAGGACTTCTTTAATGACTCTGCCTCTCAGTTTGCCTCCTTTTTTACAAATGAGACCAATCTGAGCCTCTCTGAGCTTGAAGAGCTTAAAGCCATTGTTGAGAAAAAGATAGAGACCAGGAAAAAATGAAAGTGCTATGATGCTGTATATTTTAAAATCGGCAATCTGTCTGACACTATTGTACACCTTTTACTGGTTTTGCCTGCGTAACACCAGGAGTTTTTTATTTAACAGGTTTTTCCTTTTATTTTCCCTGTTGTTTTCGTTTGTTGTCCCCCTGATTAGTTTAAGTCCTGTTTTCAGTTTTGCCCGGAGCTTTAATATCGACATGATCATTCACTCCCAGAGGGGAGGGGAAGAGCCTGGTGCAGTGCAGGGAGTAACATCACCCCCGCTATTAAAACAACAGATTCTTTGGATTATTTATTCTTTAATATCATTACTGTTCCTTATAAGATATGCTGTGAATATTTTAAAGATTGCCTTTAAGATAAGCAACGGCACCCGGGTTGACTATTCAGGCGCAACGATTATACTTGTGAAGGACAAGTCGTCACCTCACTCTTTCATGAGGTATATTTTTGTTAACAAGGAGGACTTTGAGAACGGCGTTATTGAAAGTAAACTCCTGGCTCATGAATATGTTCA
>Ga0209099_1000932_pt1 | contig 32354 bp, 36 predicted proteins | sample AD_JPNHW2_MetaG_FD_184430 | JGI IMG/M metagenome (GOLD analysis project Ga0209099, IMG submission 184430) | Active sludge microbial communities of municipal wastewater-treating anaerobic digesters from Japan - AD_JPNHW2_MetaG (SPAdes) (version 2) | ecosystem: Engineered > Bioreactor > Anaerobic... | reverse complement strand
AGTCCATGCTCCTGTGGCTTGATGACGAAGGGATCTGTGCATCGACCGGCAGCGCCTGCACGTCCGGTTCGCTCGAACCATCCCATGTTTTGCTTGCCACCGGCCTCCCGGTGGAGATCTCCCACGGCTCGTTGCGGCTGACGCTTGGCGATGCAAATAATGAGGAAGATGTTGATTTCGTGCTCGAAGTACTCCCGAAATTGGTATCCCGCCTGCGGGATATGTCACCCCTGTACCAGAAATCGGCAAAAGACGGAGGCTCATAAATGTACAGCGAAACCGTAATGGATCATTTCAAAAACCCACGTAACGTCGGGGAGATCGAGAACCCGGATGGCGTTGGGGAAGTCGGGAACCCGGTCTGCGGCGACATCATGAAGATCTTTTTAAAAATTGAGAACAACATTGTCGTTGACGCAAGATTCAAGACATTCGGCTGCGGGGCGGCCATTGCGTCGAGCAGTATGGCGACCGAACTGGTTCGGGGAAAATCGCTTGAAGATGCATGGCAGCTCTCAAACAAGGCAGTTGCAGACGCGCTTGACGGCCTGCCGCCTATTAAGATGCACTGCTCGGTGCTTGCGGAAGAGGGGATCCACAAGGCAATCAACGATTACCGGGTAAAACACGGCCTCGAGCCGTGGCAGGAAACATCGGCCCATGTCCATGAGCACGGTGAAGATACTGAATGTCAGCATTAGGTGTGGCATTTTTGTATCATATCCGTAAAATCAGGTGAAGAAGATGTTAAGTGACCGCGAACGCGAACGATACAAACGCCAGATGATGCTCTTTGGGGACGAAGGGCAGGAACGTCTTAAAAAGGCCAATATTTTTATTGCCGGCGCCGGGGGGTTGGGCTCCCCGGTCTCTCTCTACCTCGCGGTCGCCGGGGTGGGCACCCTTACGGTTGTTGACAAGGATGTTGTCGAGCGGACCAACCTCAACCGGCAGATCCTGCACTACGACCGGGATATCGGCAGGAAGAAGGTTGAATCGGCAGAAGAAAAACTGCATGAAATCAATCCCGATATTAGCGTCAAGGTGATTGATACCACCATCGATGAATCGAACTGTTCGCAGCTTGTCGGCCGGGCGGATGGCATTGTCGATGCGATGGATAACTATCCCACCCGGTACCTGCTGAACGATATCGCGCTTGAAAAGAATATCCCGCTCTTCCACGGCGCGATCCAGGGATTCTACGGGCAGGCGACGACTATTATTCCGGGAAAAACTGCATGCCTGCGCTGCATATTTCCCGGTGCCCCGCCAAAGGAAGTGTTCCCTGTAATCGGAGTTACGCCGGGAGTCATCGGAATGATACAGGCAAATGAGGTGCTTAAGTACCTGCTTGGCTCCGGGGAACTTCTTGCAAACCGTCTTATGATCTGGGACGGGATGACTGCACGGGCAGAAGAAATTGCGGTTGTAAGAAATCCGGCCTGCCGTTCATGTGGAAAGACACCTGAACCACAACAAACACCAAAAAAGCCGGCAAAGAAGGTACAATAAAGAATACGAGGAAAAATGACTGTCAGAATCCGTTTTTTCGCCCGGTTCCGGGAACTGCTCGGGACCGATATTGTGGTAGACGTACCAAAGAACAAGGGACTTCCTGAACTGGTAAAGGATATCGCCGGAAAGAACAAGGAGGGCTATGATGCGATATTTGATGAGACTGGTGCCTTCCACGAGTTTGTTATCCTGATGCAGAACGGCAAACGTATCGAAACGGCTGATGCCGCAAAGATCAAAGTATCCGATGGCGATGAGATTGCAGTATTTCCCCCGGTGGCTGGCGGGTAATCAGGTGAGGGCATGATTGCGATCCAGACAGGAGATGTCGATATCGGCGCGCTGATAAACGGTGCAAAACAGCATGGAACCGGTGCGATTGTTGTCTTTGACGGGATCGTCCGGGACGACGATATCCGCGAGATGGAACTGGAAGCGTATGAGGAGGTTGCAGTGCCTGAACTGGAAAAGATTGCGACAGAAGCAAAAAAGACCTACAACCTGCTTTCAATCGATATTGTCCACCGGATCGGTCGGCTTGCTGTCGGAGAAAACATCCTTGTTATTGTCGTAAGTGCGGGTCACCGCGAAGAGGCATACGAGGGATCCCGGTTTATAATTGAGGGGATTAAAGCCGGTGTGCCGATCTGGAAAAAGGAACTGACAAAAGACGGTGGCCGGTGGGTGCCCGGGGAGCACCAGCACGGGCGCGGTACCGGTAAGAAACGCGAGTGACCCTTTTAAACGCTCATCGGCTCCTGTCAGGCAACCTTCTTTTCCGTGAGTTTCCGGTACATCTCTTCACCAACACATTCACGGGCGTGTTTGCACCACTGCACGCATGACGCAATGTCGTTGTAAATAACAAAACCGCATTTGCTGCACTTAACGGAGACATCGTTTGAGAATATTTCAACTTCTTCGCCGCACTGCGGGCACTTTTTGATTGTAAGCGTCGGTGTCCGGATGTTTGCCGCGCCGGGACAGTGATCGAACATGCTGCCATTCCTCAAAGGTATGTTGTTTTCCCGGTACATGAACCGGATGGATCACAGGCTTCCTGTATCCAAAGATGTATGAGCGCCCGAGGCAAAGATTCCGGCATATTATGTCAGAAAAGCAGTTTCTTTCAACGGTAAAATATGTTGCATCATCAAAACCGGCTTTTCTGCTTTCCGAGATTGCGGTCTACCTCGACGAACCACAGACTGTTGAGCATATGTATGCGGTACTTCAACCGCACCTTACCAGATTTGGGCTTGCTGCAAAAAAAGCCGGGGATGATTACGAGATCTCGCGTCTTGTCCCTTCGCCTTCATATTGCCTGAACGATACCGAAGAACAGCGACTCCGCGAGTATCTTCTTATCCAGAGCATCCCCCCGGCGCTTGAAGAGGCAATCGGGCAGTATATCACAAGAAAAACCGGCAAAGAATGGACTGACCCGGTTATCCTTGAACGCCTGCGGCGTGCCATTGTCTCCCAGAAAAACGATTACTGGAAACCGACAGATAAGCGGTCACTCCAGTACACGAAAGGATATTCGGTGCTTGGTTATCTTGCATACCATTTCCCGGTCTATTTCATGCAGACGCGTCATCTCCTTGCCCGGCTTGCCCGGGAGGGTCTCTTAAAACGCGAGATGACGATTCTTGACCTCGGGACCGGTCCGGGAGTAATCCCGCTGGCGGTTGCTGATGTCTGGACATGCCTTGATACTGCCCGGGCAACGGTGTTCACGGTCGAACAATCAAAAGAGCACATCGAAGCGTTTCATCATCTGGCAAAAAGTATGGAGACAAAGGATTTCCCTGTAACGATTATGCCTCCTCTTGAGGAGGATATTACCCGCCCGGAAAAGATGGTGCAGCCGGAACGGGTCGATCTGATTGTCTTCTCAAATGTGCTCAACGAACTTGCCGGCCTGCCGGTTACCGAGCGTGCGGATATTGTCATGAAATATGCCGGCAGGCTTGCACCTGACGGTACAATTCTTATTATTGAACCCGCTGAAGAAGCCACGTCCACCAGCATGCGTGTCCTTTCTCTCGCGTTAAAAAAGAGGGGGCTCTCCATTTACGCGCCGTGCACCTTTGTCTGGGGTACAAACTGTACTCCGGACCGGTGCTGGAGTTTCGAGACCGCCCCCTCCATCCGGCCCACGCGGATCATGAACACGCTTGCTGAATGCAATGAGCCGTTCCGGTACGTGAACACCGACATCAAGTACAGTTACGTGATGTTACGGAAAGACGGGAAAACTCGGTTGCCCTGCCGGATACCAAAAGATACAAAGGCCCTTCGGTTATCCCGGATCCACCTCAACGTCGGAAAACGTATCACGGTTTTCGCAGCTAAAATGTCAGAAGATCTCGGTGATAAAAACACTCATATGTTCAGGCTCTGTGACGGCTCAGCAGAAAAACCGGTATACGGTGTCCTGCCTGCATTCCACATCACGGAATCAAACCGGGAACTGGTTTTGGCACCTTACGGGGAGATCCTTGAGATCCGGAATGTGCTGGTGCGGTATAACCCCGCTCACGATGCATATAACCTGCTTGTAAGCAGGAATACTGTCGTAGTCAATATAACGCAGAAAGCAGAATAACACCACCAATATCCAGGACCCTTCATTCAGGGTCTGATTCCATTATTCCTGCGTTCCTGAATCTTTTTGGCTTAAAGACCGGGTTTAACCATTCCCGCCATGTCTGAACAAAAAAAGGAAAATAAGCCCGGGACAATCAGAACGGGTAATCGCTTGGATCGGAGACATATTCATCGAGGTTCTTAAACCTCACCGTCGTACCGCCGCTGGTCACATAGAACCCGTCGCGTGCGATAACAACACCCGTGAAATATGCCCCGCTGAAGGTCACTTTTCCTTTTGGGGCGAATAATACGCCGGTAACCCCGCTTCCTCCAAGATTGGTCAGTGAAATATCACCATTGGCTGCAACAATTATGACGTTTGTCGCATCAGTTACCCACGTACTGGAAGAATAACTGTCCGCATAGATTTTCAGGTTGTTTGCGAGGGGTCCGCCGGGTACATACCCACGGGCATCATACCAGTCCTTGGATTTTGCCGGAGGTATCGGGAGCTCTGGTATAACAAACCCCGGGACAGTATCCTGTTTGATGCATTTTGACGTGATACTCGAAGGATAGCCTGAAGGAACTGTTAATGTACCGGTATAATAGATACGCGAACCGGTATCAAGCGTTGGCGTCCATCCCAGTGTGACATCCCCGTCAACATACACATTTCCATGGATGTTCGGGTCTTTGGCATTGAAATTGCCCGCAACATAGACATTGCCCCAGACATCCCGTGAACCGGACATAAACGTCAGGTCCCCATTAACATAGATTCCACCCGGCTGGGTCGAAGACCCCCAGCTCGCACTGCCGGAGTCAATTGAAACATCGCCATCGATATAGATATTTGTGACCGATACCGTGGCACCTCCATTAAAGTCGCCGGTTGTCAGCGAAGTACCGGTCAGGATGATCGTCGATCCCGGGCCGATAACCTGTTTGCCCTGGAAATACAGCTTGCTGCCGTACACAAACACGCTTTCGTTTGTAACATATTGGACAAAAGACTTGACGGTAATGTAGTCTGACTTTGTCATCGTACTGTTTGCACCGGAGGAAGCATTTGTCACGGTCAGGGTGACCGTATAGATCCCTGCATTGGCATAGGTATATTTCGGGTTTTTCTCAGTCGATATGCTACCATCGCCAAAACTCCAGTTCCACCCGGTGACCGGCCCTGTCGATAGATCGTTAAACTGTACGGTCAGGGGCAGGTAATCGCTTGTCGGCGAACCGTTGAAATTTGCGACGACCGAAATTGCAGGGGACGTAGTGGTTGTTGTTACAGGTGTCGTAGTTGCAGCTGTTGTAACCGTGGTCGTCCCTTTTGTGGACTTTTGCCCAAAGTCTGATGAGACAAGAACGCCTGAACCACCGCCGCCGGTATAGATAATCTGGACAAGACCCGGCGCCGTTCCTGTATAAGTATAATCAAGCGAGTCTCCCATCGAGAATGTAGTCCAGGGTTGCGATCCGCCTTTCGTAAAATCCCTTTGCACTCCGTCAACGAGTATTCTGATATTCGTTGCCGAAAGCGGATCCCCTCCATCGTGATATATCGTTATGGTATTTTTTGAGGTATCTTCGGAGATAACCGCACTTAGCGCAGGAATTTTTTCCGGCGTGGGATGCGACATAAGTACAACGCCAACAACCGCTATGCCGATTACAACAATGCTGATGAGAAGTATAGACCCCATGACTTCTGAAACTGCGGATTCATGTCCGATTGACAATGGCATTCTCCTCATGGTGTTTTCTATTTCCCTGTTTCCTTACTTTTAATTCATACGATGGAACTTATCACTTTATCTTTGTCCGTCCGGAATCCGGAGGTATCAGGATCTGAAAAATCCGATTATCAATGGGGAGTGGGGGAGGTCACCCATAACTGAACAATAGTTGTGCCGCTGCCGGTCCCGGTATATACGATCTGGATGGTGCGGGGAATATTCTGTTGATCGTACCCTGAATAATCCAGCACCTGTCCAACCGACCATGTTGCCGGTACGTCAAATGCCGCCGTCCGATCCTCCCCGTCGACAATGATTTGGAACTCTCCTTTCCGGAGCGAGTCTCCGCCATCGTGTTTGAGGCAGAGTCCGTTACCGGTAACAATGACATCGGCGGTCATGGCCGGGATCTTCTGTGGCTGGGGCTGGGAGATCACGGCGACCATCAGGATCGCCATTCCGGCAACGACGACTGCAATCAGGACAACTGACCCGATAGTACTCGCTACACCGTCATTGTTCAGCCCCCTGGGGATCACTGGACGGCTCCTCCGATACCATGCACCTTTGCCGAGCAGGTGGAACTTTGTGCAATTACGTTAACTCCATAATCGACAGAGGTATTACCCGATATCCTGATAATCGTAGTATTTCCCTGGGTAGTCGTTGAATAATACGAATCCGGGATTCCAGCTGACCGTGCTGTCGTATTGAAATAGTTCTGCCACATGGTCTTTGCAACAGGATCCGGGGTATCTACTGCAATCGTGATCCAGCGGGTGTTTCCTGACAGTCCCGTGACGTAGGGAAGTGCGGTCTCGTTTTCCAGTGTCGTTTTGATCTGCACCGGACTGTTTCCTCCGACAAGTCCGGTGCTTGCCTGGTCGATGAGGATGGCATTTACCTTGACAGTTACGATATCGTTATTATACGTAAAAGTGATTTCAGGGGGTAATTTTGCAGTTGTGCCGTTTTCAGTCGGCTGGTAGAGGAACACGCCTCCCAACTGGTAATAATAGGTCTGGGGTATCCAGTAGTTGTTCTTTGCCCGGTATTCGAGAGAACCCATTGTAACAGAATTTGTATAACGGCTCTCATTGTATCCAAAGACCACAAGACCGGTGGTCGTGATGTCCTGGAGGAGGGATTGTGATTTGGACAGGGTGAGGGTCACCGGATATGAAGAGGTGCCGATAAAGTTGTTGAGACCGTATGCATCGTCCATTATATCTATTACATAATTATTTGGAGTGACGTTTTTATTTATAACAAAATCTTGGAGAGAGACACTCCCTGATTTAATGACAGTGAGTGTGAGATCGGTGCCGGTATAGTCTGTCTTTGGAACATATGTTTTTGGTGTACATTCAGTACCATCTTTAGTGGTCGTGCATGAAAATGATGAGGTCTCATTATAATGCACAGTCCGTGGCGTAAGATTGACCTGTGCGATCCATGTTTTTCCTGCGGAGTCTGTCCCCTTTATCTGTGCTCCGTAAATCGCATCTTTCGTAAGGTCCGATGAACTGACCCCGGTTACATTCAGGTAAATGTGCTGGGGAACGCTGCTTATAAGCTTACTCTGGCTGACGTTGATAAGTATCGTGTTTTTTATGGTGCTGTTGAGGATAAGTGACTGTGAAGTGATTGTCAGGTTCTCGGTTCCCCGCTGGTTGATGGCAATTATTCCACTTGAACTCACCGGGCTCAGGATGGGGATGATACTGTTGCTGCCCTGTGTGTAACCGCCTCCGGTTCCCTGGGAAAAAGTGTTGCTGAGTGTCGTTCCTGTCTCATGGTTCACCCAAAGCGAGTCAAGCCCGATCTTGTACGCGACAAACTGGTCTTTTACCTCGTTCATATGAGTGATCTCGTTTTCCCGGCCCTGTGCCGGGACACCATAGACAAGATACAGCGAGAATACTGCGGTGATGATTCCGAGAATCAGCACAAATCCGATCACTTCAGAAAGTGCCTTTTCCTGTTGTCGCTTCACAGAATCACGCCCCATTTACGGATAATGCGTTTATGGTCCGGTTTATAAAGTTGTTCGTGTCTGGTCTCGGTATCCTGCCAAAAACAGGGATTTAATCCCCAGGTACCCGCTATCAGGCCGGTGAGTGATCATGGCATGATTACCACCCTCATCCGGCCCGAAGGGGGGGAGGGGTCCCCCCTGCCTGCCCGGCACAAGGGGAGGGGGGTGATCCCCTGTTTGGCCGGCACATGGAGGGGGGGTAGGCCCCCTCCCGGAAAAATGAAGGCCGTGAACAGGGGCCTCTACCCCTTTCCTTAAAACTACCGGAAACCGTTTTTTTATGCAGAGGTTATGGGTATATTTCGCATGGAGGTCTGACGAAAGATCAGAAATGGGAGGGTTACCATTTTTGTTAAAGGGGGGTTAATGCGGTCCGAAGGGGGGGGAGGGGTACCCCCCTGTCTGCCCGGCACAAGGGGAGGGGGGTGATCCCCTGTTTGGCCGGCACATGGAGGGGGGGCAGGCCCCCTCCCGGAAAAATGAAGACCGTGAACAGGGGGCCCCTACCCCCCCATCTATTGTAGTAAAAACGGCTTTTTTTACAGGATACCGTCTGGCCGAACTTCTGGAATAAGCAGGTTTTCGACAGTCCGGATAAAATTTTCACTTTCACATTGCACAATCCCATATTTTTTATGGAGGTTCCTGTAAAGGATATAAATTACCTAAAAAAAGGAGTGACTACCTGTGAACGTGCAACGAATCGAATCTGGAACGTCAGACGGCGATGCACTGGGATTTTTTGACTCCCTCTTCTCCGGCTGGCTTGAACTTCGTGACGACCGGCAGCTCTATCTTCATTTCATTATATCCCGGAACAAAAACAGTGGAAATACCCAGGCGCTGATCAGGCAGTGGCTTGCACAAGGGTACGATGTACGTGTTGTGATGCCCAGGCCTATCATGCAGCATATCCTTAAAAAAATGGATTTTATCCCCTCAATGGAATCAATCCCGGAATGGTATGAAGATATCATTGAATGCTGGCGCAGGCCAAAAGAATGGTTACTGCCCGGTTCTTCATCTCACCCACAGAACCTTGAGGATGATAAAAAAGTATACCCTTTAAAATCCAGGTAAATATGAGGTGTGTTTTTCACAAGTTTTTATACATGGAAAACAGCTTTGCAATCCCCTGGTGCTCATCTTGATATCGGGCAGCGATTAACAAAATTGTGGACTATGAGTGAATAAAGACGGGTTACTCATTAAGCAGGGACTTTGAAATTATATATTCGCCCCGTGCTTCACGGGTTGTCCCGATAATGAGCCAGCGTTCCCGTCCATGCTGTTCAAGCACTCCGCACGCCTCGATAGTTTCGCCTTTCAGTGCCTGCCCGCTGTAGGTATGGGTAAACGAGAGAACTTTGGTGACGGATTCGTGCTCGACCGTGTAGACCGCCGGATTGTCAAATGCAAGCGAAGCATCTGTCACTTTTGCCGTAATGGTCTGTTTCCCGAGGACTTCTCCTTTACCGGCAGGTGCCCCGGCGAGATTATCATAGGAGCGTGTATACAGGATATCAAAATAGGTACCTTCAATCTGCCCCCGGTTATATTTCCGCTGCTCGTGGAGCACAAAAACCTCATAGGAAATTTCAGGTTTCCGCTTCTCGTAGACTTTGCGCCACATTTCCGGCGACATGCCCTCGATCCTGCCATCAGCAATTCCTTTTTTCACGAGCGCCTGTGCGGTAAACCAGTGCTTTCCGTATACTACCATGTCGATATCTGAAGTCTCGTTCTCAAGACCGCATAAAAGCGAACCGGTGCAACCAACTGCTCCCTGTGGCAGCTGGAACAGGTCAAGCAGTTTTTTGACACGCGTATGGGCACGCGCAATCCGGGGAATTTCCAGGTCCGGTTTTATTACCCGGCGCAGGTCTTTTGCCGGGATACGCTGGACAAGCCCGGAGTATGCTGGTTTTTCACGCGCAATCTTACCGTAGGCATCCTCAAAATCGTATTTGCGGTACCGCCGGCCGAATGGAGTTACACGACCCCCTTCATCGTCCGGGACATACCGGAGCACGCATCCGATGTCTTTCTCATTGTCATACGTTGATACTGCGTACAGCCAGCCATCCGGGTCTTCCACAAAATCGCGCAGGCGGATTGGCAGCATATGGTAACCTCAGTTTTTAGGATTTCAGGAATTTTTCGATTTCATCGGCGTTTGCGCCGCGACGGACGATTGTTTTTGTCGTGAGATCGACAACCGTGCTTGGTGTCCCGGGCAACCGGCCGCCGTCAATAAGCAGATCATAAGGCACAGTACATTCTTCCGGGGTCTGGGGATCTTTTCCCCCCGAGAGGTTTGCGCTCGTCGCGGTTATGGGCGTATCAAACCGTTCGATGATCTGCTTGGCCATGTCATGTGCCGGCATGCGGATACCGATCAGCCCGGACCCGCCGGTCAGGATACCCGGAAGTATCTTTCGTGCCGGCACAATCACGGTCACCGGCCCGGGCAGGAATTTTGTAATGAACGTTTCCATCGCGCTGTCGATACTAGTGACAGATGCAAGCATCTCAAAATCGGAGACTGCGATTGAGATTGGTTTTCCCAGATCCCTTTTTTTTGCCTCGTAGACCTTCAGGATGGCATCTTCTGAAAATGCATCGGCGCCAAGGCCATAGAGTGTGTCAGTAGGATAGACAATAAGCCCGTCGTGCATCAGCACTGACACAGCCCGGTCAATAATGTCCATTAAAATTCCCTGCCACGGACACGGTTGATATCAAAGACCGCTTTGCTGCTTACGTGCATAACGGCAAACACGCCCGCCTGGATCGGGTCGGTCACAACCAGATCGGCATGATCGGGAACGGTTCCTGCCATTTTGAGTGCGATAACCGGTATACCTGCTTCACGGACCCTGTCAACTGCCTTTGAAATATCGCCGCCCATGATCGACCCGGCAAGCACAAGGATAGATGCACGGGGAAGGCGGGATACGGCATCGACCGCAAGCGCAAGTGTACGTTCACCGACAAGGGGTATGGTATCGACTGATATCCGTTCGCCCCGGATATTATGCCGATCGGCTTCGTTTACTGCGCCAAGCGCTACCTGGGCAACCTGCGCGCCACCCCCGATGATAATAACACGGGAACCGAAAATATCGCCAAAGGGCTGGAATGATTTGACCTCCTTTACTGATTTTATCTCTTTGAGATCAAGTACCAGTTGTTCGCGGTCAGGACCAGGCTCGAATTCAAGATAGAGTTCTCCCATCCCGGCATGCGGGCCGGATTCGAAGATCTCCTGGTTTATCATGAGGATGTTTGCCCCATGTTCGGCAATCACCGTCGCGATATCCCTTAACACGCCCCTGGTGTTCTCGGCAATTATCCGTATAGCACAACGTTCGGGTTCCGTGTCCATACTGATGCGATAGCCGGGGATCGAACCCGGGTTAGAAGCTTGGGAAGCTCCTGTCCTGCCGCTAGACTACTATCGCACTTTTGAAATTCTGCTCTATTATATTGCCTTATTTCGGAAATAAATATAGTGTTTGATCAGTGCTGCCTGGCCGGTGATGTCCGGGCGTGTCGATATTTTTAAAAACGGCTGTGCAGCATTATTAAAATACATTCCATGGATGTATTCCCTACCTTGGTGACATATCAAGGTATGGCGAAAACAGAATATGCCATGGTCTGATATCTTAGGGAGTCTTATCCATGAAACCGACACGTTTTTTTTTATCCCTGATGCTTGTTGCGGCATTAGTATTCCTGACGTGCCCGATCCTTGCGGAAACCGGGACTCAAAAGGTGCTCTACGAAACCACATTCTCGACAAATCCCCAATGGACGACCAATAATCCTTCAGGCGATTACTGGGATTCGTTAAAGGAGATGTACCATTTCAGCATTGAGCCAAGTACCGGTAATTATGCATATGCGCCTGAGTTCAATTACGAACGGGGTTCTTTTACTCTTGAATACGATGTTATTCTCGAGCAGGTTGATGAGGGAGCATCATTCCGGCTGGGATTTTCCGGGAAAGATATGAACCGGAATAAAGGCCCGAATGTCGTTACGGAATTTACCAACGCAAAGTATGGCCAGATCATGTGGCTTCATATCATCACCCCGAGTTCAAAACTGGAAGATGTAAACAGTGATACCTCATCATACCAGGGACCAAGCGTGAAATACGCACTCAATACTACCTACCATGTCAAGGTGGATTATAATGCGGATTCGGAGATCGTGACTGAAACGGTTACCGAAAAAGCGACCGGAATTCAGGTCTGGAGTTATTACCTTGCACTCCAGGATACCCTCAAGGACATGAAGCGGATCTATATCGGTTCCGTAGGTGATTATGGGCAGACCAGTAAGTATGCCACCGGCTGGATCGATAATGTACGTCTTACGGTAATAACTGCTGCTGAACCTACAACTCTGTCCACACAATCTACATCTACGCCCATGCCCACGTATTCCAAACGTCCGGTAACAACTGCCACAAAGACGGTCGTTTATACACACATCCCGACAACCACGCCGAAATCTCCTGTATCCGTAATAACCCCCATTGCTGCTATTGGGATTATCGGCGCGTGCATGGTTGTAATGGCGATGCGGAACAGGCGGTAAGAAAAATCCTGTTAAAGATCAATTTTTTTTAGTGACAAATTTATACGCACAAGAATTTCGGTACCGTTGTACTTTTTTAGCACTCCGTCCGTTCGTTTTACAAGCTACGGATTTTTTGCAGATAAAATATGTCGCAGAAGCGGTGTGATATTCCGTAAAAACAAACTGAAATGATAAATATCAGGTTCTTTGAGTTTCAATCTGGCATATCTGGAAAAAAGAGTATTGGATTGGCTTTTCCTGTATGAAGCCTTGGAGGATGTGCATCAGGATTTTTTCTGGCAAAAATGCCAGTTTTTTACCAGCCTGCCGTGCATGGATATTCCCAAAACCACACTTGCAGATATATCCCCGGTTTTTTGTGGAACACGTGGGTTTAAGGGATGTGACAAGTGAGTCAGGGACTATCTTTTGTATGGGTGCGTGGCATTATGGCAGGACTCGGATATTACTGACATACAGGTAATTTCACTGTATGCCGGTACCGGTCCTGCACTTGCGGCAACAATCTCCTGCCCAACCGGAGGGATGTCACCGGGTTCTACGGCACCTGCCGGATGAATGATAAGACCCGTCATGATCAGGAGCAGTGCGGTCCCCATCATAATCTTACCGGTATCCATTCAGGTGCCTCCATTTCCTTCTCTCATGGGTCGGTGACACGCTGATTCTTTTTCTTGCTGTCACCTGATCTCAAAATTACCACCGTTTCCTCATATATTACCGCAATGATATGAGTTAGAGCATTGAACTTTCAGGTTCAACGATAAGAGAAAGGAAGTAAAAAGACACGAACCGGCAAGCCCATATCCTTTGCAGGTGCATAAGGGTTATAGAACGATAAAGCGACGTACTTCTCAGGAACCATATGAACCCGGCTGATAAGTTTCCCACCATAGTTGTTGAAGATACTTCAGAATCACTTGACGAGCTTTCGGAATATCTGGATGTATTGTCCAGCAGCGCCCGGCTTAAGATTGTGAAGTATCTCGAAAAGAAACCCCGTGACGCGCGGGCAATCTCCCACGAGATCGAAACCAGCTATGAAAACACAAAAAAACATCTCGATAAGCTCATGAGCATAGGGGTAATAAAAAAAGAAGCCGGCCTTGGCGCACCTACATCAAAAGGTATTCACCCGGTCTGGCAGTACTCTGTTGTGCCCGGGGGGCTCGAATCCATAATCCGGAGTCTTGGTCTGTTTTCCAGTACGCGTGTCCAGATCATTGGCGGGGAGATCTCAAAGCGGCTGGAATCGGTCAAAAGCACGCTTTCTGAAGAAGTTCTGGGGAACATACCGGCCGCAATTGTTCTTGGGGGCCAGGACGACGGACGTATCTTTTTGTTAAAATCCGAGACGGTCCCTGTCGGGAGAATTGATCCTGAGCGCCCTGCCGATACGATTGGCAATGCGGATTGCGAGCTTTCCGGTACTTATACCGCAGTCACCCGGATATCAAAACCTCATGGAAAGTTTACCTGTAAAAAAAACGTATGGTATTTTGAAGACTGTGGGAGTACCGGTGGGACCGTATTAAACAGCGCTCCGCTTGAAAGCGGTGTACCCGTTAAGGTTCATGACGGGGATCTTCTTGAACTTGCACGAGGCAATGGCGGAGTAAAACTGGTGCTTATTATTCCAAAAAGCAACAAATGAGTAATCCGTATGTATAATGAATAGTGCAGGACTTTGTTCTGACATGGACTGATGAATAAAATTTGGTAAAAAACCGGTTCACCCTGTATGATTTATAATGCGCGGAATTTCCTGTTTTCCTGTGTACTCTTACTGTTTATTGGAGCGGCAGTAATTGCTCCGGTATCGGGAACACAATACACTGTTGCGCCAACCGGGGCAGAGTTTACCAGTATTCAGGATGCAGTCACATGGGCGTCCCCGCTCGATACGATTACCGTTAAAAGCGGGACATATCCGGAATCTGTCAGGATCAACAAAGCGGTGGTGCTGATTGGCGTTGATTCCGGTAGTGGCGCACCGGTTATTGATCCGGGAAAGCGTGGATCTGCTTTTGAGGTAGTCGCAGACGGGTGTAATATAAAGGGATTTACCCTCCAGAACAGCGAGACGATGAGCGGAGTCCTCGTTACCTCGAACAGCAATACGATAGAAAATAACACAATTCGCGCAAATTCTGCGGGTATCAGTCTTGTATCTGCGACCGGCAATACGATCACCGGCAACACAATAACCGACAGCCGCAACGCAGGGATTGTTCTTGAAAATGCGAAAAACAACAGGATCGATGGCAACCGGGTCCTGAAAAATGCCCTTGGAATAACACTTGATGAAAAGTCAACCGCAAACACGATTACCTTCAACACATTTTCAAACACAGAAAATGTCCGGTCAAAAAGTGCTGGTTTACAATGGCAGTCATCCACGGATATGAACTACCAGTACCTGGGAAAGACTTTTGTTTACCGTATTGGTAATTACTGGAGCGATTACAGGGGCACCGATTCGAATTCTGACGGAATTGGTGATACGCCCTATGTTGTGGGAACTGCAGCAAACCATAATATTGAGGATCCTGCTCCGCTCATGGATCCTGTCGAATACTATTCACAGATACAGCCAGCTGCATCAGGCAGTATTTCAATAACACCGCAGATCAGCGTGAGTCCGGGAAGTACTGCACCGGGAACCCATGAACTTTCAGGAAACGGGGAACCTGTGCCAGTACCAGACAACAGTGGCAGCCCCCAGACAGGGCTGTTAGTGCTTGTAATACTTGCAGTTGTCGCGGTTGTTGGCGGATTGCTCGTTGTGAAGTCGCGGAAGAAACCGGTGGTACTCTCACAGGGGGGCACCACATCATCTTTAGAGACACGCCCCCTGTCCATACCTGACCAGCCAACTGAAGAGAAAAAAGGAAAAGATGTTCCGGCGGTAATATCCCAACCTTCCGGTTCAGGATCTGATTCTAAAATACCAGCACTTGAAACTGAAGTAATACCTGCACCAGTAGAAACGCCACCGGCGCCCACCCAGAAATACTATTTCCCCCCGGAACTTGAAAGTAAGTATTCGGATATCCGTCATATCGGCACCGGCGGCGTGGCGCATGTCTTTGCCGCACACCGCAAAACGGATAACCGGCTTGTTGCAGTAAAGATACCAATCAGTTTTGATGAAGTGACCGGCAAATGTTTCTTAAATGAAATTGCCGCATGGCAGACACTCCGGCACACAAACATTGTCGAAGTCCTGGAAGTAAACATCCTGCCGGTTCCCTATGTCGAGATGGAGTATGTCCCGGGTTCCCTTGAAGCGGTGAAAAAACCCCTTCCTGTCTGGAAGGCTGTGCATCTAGTCCATGGTATCGCGGACGGACTTGCGTATGCCCATGCTCACGGGATCATCCATCGTGACATCAAGCCGCACAATATCCTTGTGACCGGTGACTTTATCCCGAAAATCACGGACTGGGGGATGAGTAAAGTGATTGCTACGACAATGCAAAAGTCAAGCGTTGCCGGGTTCTCGCTCTCGTATGCCGCGCCGGAGCAGGTCTCGCCTGCCGAATTCGGAAGGACGGACGTACGCACCGATATCTACCAGCTTGGCGCACTGTTTTATGAACTGGTCACCGGGTCTATTCCCTTTGGCGGGGAAAGCATTGTAGAAGTTGGTAATGCGATTGTAAGGGAAGAGCCGACACTGCCGACTGAATATAACCCGGATGCTGAGGCCGTGGAAAAGATTATCTTAAAATGTCTTGAAAAGAAGCCTGATGACCGGTACCAGACAGCAGACGAGTTGCTGGATGCACTTTCCCGGTACCTGGATGAAGATGATAAATGAGACCTGGTGATTGTTTTGGCTGACGGAAAGATAACCTATGAGCCTGCGACCTGCGGGCATTGTGAAGGAATCGGGTGCACGTATTGTAACAAGACCGGGACGGTTCTTGTCCGGTCACCGAAAAAAACCTGCATCTCCTGTGAGGGTGCGGGATGCATCTATTGTGGGTTTACCGGGTGGGAGCGCCCGAAGGGAAAGTACGACTAATCCTGTAGTTCCGGTTTAACGAAACGAGCCGTCGACCCGGCGTGGCAGTACGCAGTCCTCAAAACGTTTCAGGAAATACCGGTCGGTCATGCCGGCAATGAAATCGCGGACAAGGCCGGCAGGTGTATTTTCGTGAATATAATCCTTATTGACCCACGGGGAATCAGTAAATTCCGTAAATATTTTTGAATTGCGACGGTCCGATTCAAGGTCGTCCAGATAACTTGAGAAGAGAACACGGTACATTGTTTTGATCTTTTCCCTTTCTGCGGTAAGCCTGGGATTATTGTAAATCTGTTTGCGGGAAAATGCCCGCAGGGTTACCAGCGCATGCTCCACGTCAGGGCTGTATGATATGAAGCAGTCTTCTTTAGGCTCACTGTTTTCGAGCAGGTTGTGTATCAGGGTGTCAATGATTGCCCGGTTGTCAATTCCGAGAATCTCTTTACATTCCGCCGGGATGTCATCAATACCGTTAATGAGGCCAACTTCCTGCGCATCCTGGAGGTCGCGCCCGATAAAGGCGATCGTATCGGCAAATTTGACGACACAGCCTTCCAGTGTCATCGGTGCTCCGGACCGGTTTCCTGCTGCATTTGCCTCAACCTTCCGGTCAAATGCCTGCCAGTCCGGGCAGGGTTCCGGTGAGATCCGGACATCATCGGCCTCGCCGTTATGGCAGAGGATCCCGTCAAGGACCTGCATGGTCAAATCCTGGTCCTCGATCCGGTCGAGGAACCTCACGCTCTGCACATTATGGGAAAACAGCCCAATCCCCTGTTCCTCACAGAGTGCCGAAAGGCAGGTCTCTCCAAAATGCCCGTACGGGATATGGCCGATGTCATGGCCGAGTGCGATTGCTTCAACGAGATCTTCATTAAGGCGCAGGCACCGCCCTATTGTGCGGGCAATCTTTGAGACAAGCTGGACATGAATAACCCGGTGGGTGATGTGATCGTTTTCGACGAGATAAAAGACCTGTGTCTTGTCAATGTATCGCGTATATGCCCGGGTGTGGATGATCCGGTCAGCGTCTCGCGAATAGGGGCTCCGGATATCTTCCGGTTTCCGGTTTTTTCTCCGTAGTGCCTGGTCACTCCGTGTGGCAGAGGGGGAAAGCAGGGCTTCGCGTTGTTTTGTGTACTCGAAAATCTGCGACTCGTACCAGTGATCCGGTCTATTGCGAGCACCATTCGATCTCATGCGTTATGTTTTGTTTTTGGGGTCTGTGGCATTAAGTCTGGCGCCATCCGGTACTGGTTCTTATCAAATGCGAAAAAAAGAAAATGCGTCCCCCGGTTCCGCCCGGAAACAAAAATCGTGCAGCATCCGGGAAACTCAAACCTCCCGGCAGATTATGAGCCGGTTAATTTATCCTGTGAATGTCAGGGTTCATCTCCCGTACGTGACATACGTTTCGCCGTACTGCAAAACATGGCCGCCCATAGCCCGTAAAAAGTCATTTTTAGAGGCACCGGGTTGAAGACCAAGTTCGGCATCAAGACCGTAGACTTTGAAGAAATACCGGTGTGTCTGCCCGGCAGGAGGACAGGGACCGGAATACCCGATCTGCCCGAAACTGTTCATTCCCTGGACCATCTTTATCGGGAAAGTAACGACAGGGTCTTTTGGAATTTTTTCCGGGATGAGCCGTGCGAGTTCAATATTCCATGCAATCCAGTGAATAAAGCCTCCTCCCCCGGGGGCATCAGGATCGTTACAGATGATTGCAAGACACCTTGAGTGTTTGACATTCACATCGCCGATTTCAATTTCCGGCGATTTGTCTTCCCCATCACAGGTATAGTCCGCAGGCAGGTTGCCAACAGAAATTTTCACATTCAGGGATTCCATGGTACCTTCACCTCATTTTATCCGGTAATACGCGGCAGGGTTCATAAACATACTGTTTGTCTGCAATCAGAAAACCTGCTTTCGTAAACGATATCGGCCACATACTCATACTGAATCCGGGATCAGTTCCGGATGTGGCAAAAGGATACCTGGAAATTATCGGCAGTCTCATATAGGCCGCTTTAGAAAAAAGGAAAAAATAGTGATAATCTGCCATGACAGACCCCGGCGCCTTTGAAATTATCCCGATAGGTACAATCCATTCACCGTATAAAACACAAAAAGATGCACCCCGGCAGGGCCGGCTATTCGGTGAAGAGTCTGTCATTGAGATCTATGAACCATATGTCTCCGGTCTTTTGGATCTCGAACAGGACAAACATTTTGTCGTACTATACTGGCTTGACCGGGCAGACCGTACCGCTCTTACCGCCACGCCGCCGCATTCTGGTATCGAACACGGGGTGTTTGCCACCCGTTCTCCTCACCGGCCAAATCCGATCGGGCTTTCAATTGTAGATCTTATACGGAGGGAAGATAACCGGCTTGTCGTACGCGGACTGGACGCGCTGGACGGGACGCCGGTTGTGGATATCAAAAGCTACTCTGCCGGGCTTGACTGTGTGCCTGAATAATCCCGCGCTCATCACTCCTGAAAAAATGTGAGTGTCAACTCCGTACATTTATTGTCTTATAAAGCGAATATACGTTGATAAAAGTACCCTATTTGTACACCAGAGGCAACCCATGGCAAAGAAACCCGCCGGTTCTGTACCGGAAAAATCCACAAAAGACACTTGTTCTCACGAATGCTCCAGCTGTGCAACAGCGGGAACCTGTTCCGATAAGAAAAACACCCTCCCCCCCAAGGCAGACATCGATGTAAAGCATGTTATCATGGTACTGTCAGGAAAAGGCGGTGTAGGAAAATCGACGGTATCCGTCAACCTCGCGTATGCCCTTTCCAGTCATGGCTATCATGTCGGGCTTTTGGATCTTGATATGCACGGCCCCAACATCCCCAAGATGCTCGGGATAGAAGACCACAAGCTTGCTACAGTAGGAAACAAGATCGAACCGGTCCGCGTCACCGGGTCGCTTGCTGTCATTTCGATGGCATTCCTGCTGCCCGACACAAGCACGCCGATTATCTGGCGCGGGCCTATGAAGATGGCGGCCATACAGCAGTTCCTTACTGATGTCGAATGGGGACCGCTGGATTACCTTGTCGTGGATCTTCCGCCAGGCACCGGTGACGAAGCCCTCACTATCGCCCAGCTCGCGCCTAATATGCGTGGTGCCGTGATTGTCACAACCCCGCAGGATGTCGCGACGCTTGACTCCAAAAAAGCGATAAAGTTTATCGAAAAAATGGGTCTGCCGGTTATCGGTGTTATCGAGAACATGAGCGGAATGGTCTGCCCGCACTGCGGCGAGGAACTTGATATCTTCGGCAAAGGTGGCGGTAAAAAGATTGCCGAAGAAAACAATGTGCCTTTCCTTGGCGCGATCCCGATCGATATGGACATGCGTAAAGCCGGAGACGAGGGCAGGCCGTTTATTATCCGCCGGAATGACAATGCCACATGGCAGAGCGTCGACAAGGTCATGGATTCACTCATAAAAGTTGTTGAGGGATAGACAGGCATGGACTACCTGCGGATCCTGAGCGGAAAATCTGACCCCCTTCCTGTTTACGAGCTGGTCATTACCTGCCTGGAAAATCCGCAGGCATTTCCCGATCTTCTGGAAATGGTCTACCGCGAAGCCATGAAGCTTGACGATGAGACGCTTGACCGGTTCCGTTTTGCACTCCTGCGTCTCCAGATATATGCAGACATCCACCGGAATGAGGATATGGAAAAAGCGATGCATATCCGCTATGTCTCGCAGGTGCTTGAAAAGGTAGTCTTTGGGACGCTTGTGATGGAACCCCCGGAACCAGAAGCGTCCTGATTTCCTTTTTATGCCACAAGGATATTATCGGGGTAAAATGGCAGGGATGATACATATAAGTGCCCACCCGGCACATATATGATTCAAACTACTCAAGAGATCCAGTGGGACGATTTTTCCCGTACGGAATCTTACGATATTTAAATATCGTTAATTTGGAGATAACAATGACATCACGCATGCACGCCCCGCACACAACATGCCCGGGCTGTCAGGAAGAAGTTTTTCTTGATGAGCTTGTGGGCGGCAAATGCCCGCTGTGCGGTTGTTCACTGGAAGATTTTGAAGAGTCAATTGGCGAGTATGAGGGGGTCATCGATCGTTCAGACCTTTCGTGGCTGATCTTCAATTATTTTGTTTTCAAGAAATTCGTCGACCTCGGAGTTCCTCCATCGCAGATCATGGAGTTTGTCTCCGGTTATGAGGATAATGCCGACAAGCCGCCTGAGGAATGGACAAAGACGGAGTTTACTCTTGAACTTCCGATGCAGTTTATTGACCGGATCAGGGTGAAGCGGTGCGCAAAGTGCAACCACCTCTTTATCCGGGGCGGACGAAAGCAGATCGTTGGCGACATGCGTCATACAACGGTGAATATCCGTTACATATGCGACCGGTGCTGATTTTTTTTACCGGTTTTTCCCTTTTTTTTATTTTTATTAACGAGCTGTAAGGGTGAATAGTGCCCGTTTCAAGGTCTGGTGCAATACCCCAAATTTTACTTCAGCCGACAGGAAGGAGTACCGTTCATATATATTGTTCCGGTTACTGTTTTCCTGCGGTCAACCGGCCACAGGCAATGTCCCTGCACATATGGCAAAGGGGGGTAGCCCCCCTCATTAAAAAAAACAGGGACCCCCCTCCCCCCCCAACCAACTTTTTAGAGAACTGAAAGCCACCCCCACCCAATCGTTCATGTGGAGGGGGTCACCTTTTTTGCCTGTGGGTGGGGGTGGCCCTCAGTGCAATGTGGATCAAGGGTGCCCCCCATACCTCCTGTTCGCGTTCCTGAAGCAAAGCAGGACACCCCCCCACCATCAGCATTGGGAGGGGGCCCCTCAAAATTCCAGTCCTAAAACCTTTGCTTCGCGTGGAGGCTCCGTCGTGATCACAGGCCACCCGCACCAAACCGTTCGTGTGGAGGGGGTCACCTTTTTTGCCTGTGGGTGGGGGTGGCCCTCAGTGTAATGTGGATCAAGGGTGCCCCCCATACCCCCTGTTCGCGTTCCTGAAGCAAAGCAGGACACCCCCTCCACCATCAGCATTGGGAGGGGGGGCAGCCTGTTCTAAAAAAAAGTTTTAACAGGGCTGATTCGTTATTTCATTTCCGCAATGATACCACTATGATAATCCCGATAATGACAAGAGCGGCAAAACTGATAATCAATGGCAGGATAAGACCATACAGATTTTCTGCAACCGGTAATTCAGGTTGAATATTCAGCGTGGCAGGTGTTGCTATACGGTATTCAAGAATAGTAAGCATCGCGGTTGCTTTTGCGGATGTAGTATATTTCTGAACTCCTGCTGTTACAAAATAATTCCCTGCCGGAAGACCTGGAGCATCGAGTGTATATGTCCACTGGTTTAAATTGCTCCCCCGCTCAACCGGGACAGTTCGCGACGTAAGCAGTTCGTCTGATGTCGCATTCCTGATCTCAACTGTGAGCATGTTCTCGGGACCGACATTTGTTGTCCCGGTGATCATAATCGCTTCACCGGTCGCCTGGTCTGGCAGTGTCATGGAACTGCTGTCACTGATACGGTTAAAACGAATCTGCGGTTCCTCAACGTAGAAATAACTGGGTGTGAAAAAATCATCTGTTCCGGAGCGTTCTGATGCGTTTACTATCTGGGAAACAACGGGATCAATATCTGCCCGGAATGATGATTTCAGGCCGATATTCGTAATGACTTTTCCCATATGTGCAATCCGTATCCCATCGCTCCAGAAAAGCGGTGTAATCTGGTTACTTTTGTCAGTTCCGGGATCCTGGATTAAAAATGCATATTTTCCGCTGGAAAATTTATTGGATTCTTCGGGTTTTATCACAAAAGTGTAGTTGCCTTTTTTATCCGGCGTAGCCGACTTTATATCAAAATAATTCCGCCCGATGATCCAGAGAGTGACAGAATCATTCTGCGCACCGGTTCCCGTGAGCGTAACCGTATCGGCTTTTACAATATTCTGCGGGCCGCTGCTTGTTACGGCAGTAAGTGCGGCAGATGCCGGCAGGCTGAAAAGTACGAAAAACGCAAGCAGGATTACGATAGTGGTCCCTTTTTTCATGTATCATCTCTTATTGGCAGTCATTTCACCGGCCGAATAATCGCGTATGTAAATTGGGGGGTGTTGTGTCATAACATTAACCCAATTTTAGTATTTTTGATGGGATACGATTTTTTTTGGTTGCATTCTTCCGTGTTATGCAAGTAATATCAATTTAAAAAAGTGATATCCTTTCCTGTTGTTCATTTCCGGATATCAATAGGTCCGGCCGACAAGCGTGGCCTTTCCTGGTTTTTTACAGATAATACAAGATCCGTCCGTTGCCTTGATGTAATCTGAACGTACCTCGGTTCCAAGGAGGCTGGAATTTGCTTTTTCCTCGATTGCCTCACCGCAGTTGCGGTCCCCGCACCAGTGAACAACCGCGACTTTTCCCTCGTTAAGAGCGGAATTCAAAGTATCCAGTGAATCAACAGCACAGAGATGCGACTGCGTGTGCTCTGCAGCTTTTGCCCGGATGTCATCAGCGATTTCTGAAAGAACCTTTTTTGTATCTTCAGCTGCTGACGCAAGTGAAATGGTGGTCTTACCTCCGCACCGCTTAACCGCCATTGCTTTTCCGGCATCGAGATCTCTTGGCCCAAGTTCAAGCCTTAAGGGGACGCCCCGGAGTTCCCACCAGTAGTATTTCGCGCCCGGCCGCATATCACGGGTATCCAGTTTCACCCGGAGACCCCCAGATTCAAGATCGCTTTTTAGTTTCTCTGCGGCGGCCATAACATCGTCGTGACGTTTCCCGATAGTAATCGGCACGATCACGGCCTGCAGCGTGGCAACCGCCGGTGGGAGGATAAGCCCCTTGTCATCTCCATGGACGGAGATCAGCGCAGCAATGCACCGCTCCGAGATCCCATAACAGGTCTGGAACGCAATCTTCTGCTCGCCGTTCCTGTCCTCATACTGGATGGAAAATGTTTTTGAGAAATGGTCCCCGAGATGGTGAACGGTCCCGATCTGGAGGGTTTTCCCGTTTGGCATGATTGCGTCAACTGCGATTGTATAATCAGCGCCGGGGAATTTGTCCCAGTCAGGGCGTTTTGAGATAATGATCGGGATGCAGAGGTTATGGTAGAATTCTTTTGTGAGCGCAATTTCCGATTCTACCTGTGCCTCAGCCTCGTCCCATGTCGCATGAACAGTATGCGATTCCATAAACGAGGTGATCTCGCGGGCGCGGATCATCGGGCGGGTCTGTTTTGTCTCGTACCTGAAGGTATTAACGACCTGGTAGATTTTTATCGGGAGATCTGCATGGGACCGCACCCAGAGGGCAAACATCGGATAGATGGCAGTTTCGCTTGTCGGGCGGAGCGCCAGTTTCACGTCAAGGGGCGTTGTGCCGCCATGTGTCACCCAGTAGACCTCGTTTTCAAAGCCCTTGATATGCTCAGCCTCTTTCATGAATTCCTGCTCAGGAATAAGCAGGGGAAAGAGCGTCTCATTATGATCCCGGTCAAGCAGTTCACGCAGGTGCGTATAAACAAATTTGCGGATCGCAAAACCGTACGGGAACCAGACGTAGAGCCCTTTTACCGGGTAGCGGACATCCATAACCTCCGCACGCCACAGAAGTTCGTTGTACCATTCGGAAAAATCTACTTTTTTTGGCAGGGCGCCCGCATCCTCGTCCATTAAAAATCCTCTTAAGCTACCAAATGTATGACTGCCGGCGTAATAAAAGCCTCGACAAGTGCCGCAACTGCAACAAGGGGCAGCACGTACAGGAGGAAGAGCCGGGCGAACCGTCCTGCATCGGCAGCAGTGTCGGCACGCCCATACCATTCATACATAAGCGACTGGGCCATAAGAAATCCAAGCGCTCCTGAAATAAGGAATGCGGGGATCTCAAAAATACCGTGGGGAACAAGGGCAGCGGCAATAAAGAGTGCCGAATGGCCGTGGCTGATAATCTCGGTGACTGCGCCTATTACGATCCCGTTCAGGCACATGATGATAAGGGTGAGAATACCAAAAGATGCGCCGCCAAGGAAAAGCAGGATGCATGCTTCCAGGTTATTTGCAAAGAGCTTGGCGCACATATCCACGGGATCGTTTACCGTGATCTGGCCGGCGACCTCTTTCTGGAATAACGTGAGGAGATCTTCACCTATTGAGGGATTGGATATTGTACCTACCCACCCGACGCACATCGCGGCAAGAAAAAGAAGAGCTGTAATTATGACGGTCCTGCCAAGGGATTGTGTACCCGGGAGTTCAGGTGAACCCGGATCAGACATATAGTACCATCCGGATCATATCCCTTATCCCCGGGGCAAGTCCGACAACAATCATTGCGAGCAGTACCAGGTGCCAGAATGCCGGGTTCGCCTCCTTACGATACAACTGCATAATATAAATGGCCGGGAAGAGGACGACAAGCTTGAGCGGGAACATGACAAATGCGGTGCCGGTCATTTCAATAAGGTTCGAACCGACCACGTGCTGTTCAATGTAATTGATGGCCGGGTGGAATGTAAGGCCATAACTTGTGGCACTGGCATCCAGCATCTGCCCGAAAATCAGCACAAGATAGAGCGGATCATTGACGTATTGCCATTTGAGGAGATATCTCATGCAGGCCCATACAAGCACCGTTGCCGTAATTGCCATGAGCGGGATTATGGTGAGAATAAAGAGATCGATGCAGGTATGTTCCATACCCCATGAGAACAGGATGAGTGTGATGACAAAAACTGCCATGCAGCCGATAAACGCGTAAAACGGCAGGAACTCTTTAATTAGTCCGTTTTTCCGGAGGGTGCCGCCGACAAAGATCATCCCCAGCGTAAAAAAGAACAGCAGGAAATAGATCGGGGGGGTAACAATCAGGTACTGCCAGTCCCCGGTTACCATGCCGGCATCCTGTATGACGCGGAGCACTCCGCCAAGCACGACATACGGAATAGTTGCAAGGATAAACCCGGAATCAAGTTTTATTCCGCGTTCCGATAGCCATTTGGAATCTGAAAACCAGCGGTAAATCAGGTAAATGCCAATAATTAAAAAAATCGCGTAGGTGAGTGTTTCAACAATATTATATGGCTCACCATACTTGACGGGATCGATGTAATATTTGTATATGAACTCACTAATCATTCATAATACCGATGAGCCCGGATGCTATAAAAGTACTCAAAGAGAAGGTCTTTGACAAGTCCAAGTGGATGCAGTTACCCCGTGATGTTGTGATTGGTCACGATGTCCTGCCTCAAATCCTTCCGGTATGCGAAGACCTCAAACTGGGCAAAACCGCTCTTTTGATATCCGGTAAAAGTACCATGCAGCGGGCAGGAAAAACTGTCGGGGATTTGCTATCCCGTGCCGGTACCGTAAAAGTCTTCATTGCCGAGGAGATCAGCCCGGAAATTATCCGGGAAGCAGAGGGTGCATGCCAGGGCACAGATTTTGTTATCGGGGTTGGCGGTGGCCGGGTTATCGATACTGCAAAGATCGTTTCATACAATACAGACCGGCAGTTTATTTCAATCCCGACAGCGGCATCCCATGACGGCATCGCATCCGCCCGGGCATCGGTGCCGACCGGGGAAGGTAATGTTTCCCTGGAGGCTCATCCCCCTCTTGCGATCATAGCGGATACCGGTATTATTGCATCCGCTCCCCACCGGCTCCTCGCTGCCGGGTGTGCTGATATTATTTCCAATTATACGGCTATTCTTGACTGGGAACTTGCACACCGGATAAAAGGCGAACCAATGAGCGAGTATGCGATAGCTCTCTCTAAAATGACCGCTGAAATCCTTGTCAGAAATGCAGATCTTATAAAACCAAACCAGGAGGAGTCTGCATGGTTTGTCACAAAAGCACTTGTGTCAAGCGGGGTTGCGATGAGTATCGCGGGGTCATCCCGCCCGGCAAGCGGAGGGGAACACAAGTTTTCTCACGCTCTTGACCGGCTTGCCCCAGGAAAGGCGCTGCACGGCGAAAGCTGCGGCATCGGGACGATCATCTCGATGTACCTGCACGGCGGGGACTGGCGGGGGATCCGGGAGTCCTTAAAAACAATCGGTGCCCCGGTGACACCGGAAGACGTTGGCATCAGTGACGAAATTGCCGTTGAAGCACTCATGATGGCAAAGACTATCCGCCCGGAACGCTTTACAATCTTTGATATGGGTATCACCAGGGACTCTGCGGAGAAACTTGTCCAGATGCTCTATTCGGAATAAATTTTGGTAACGACAACCACTGGAATTGTACCATGGCAGATACAAAAACAAAAGTAACGCTCGTCGGAACGGTCCTTGCAAAACCCGGCAGCGAGTTCATTTACGAGGGCGAGTCCCCGGAATGCAGTACCTGCAAGGTCAAGAAGGCGTGCAATAACCTGAACCGGGGCCACCGGTACCGGATTGTCACGGTCAGAGGCACCCATCATGAATGTGCAGTCCATTATAATGGCGTGACTGCTGTTGAGGTGACGGATGCCCCCATCACTATGCTTATCGGTGCTGACATGGCGATAGTGAACTCGAAAGTAAAAGTTGAATTTTCCTGCAACAAGTCCGACTGCAGGAGTTTTCCGCTTTGCAGGCCGGATGGGATAGTTGAAGGAGAAAAATACATTGTTGCTGATGTGCTTGGCAATGCATCAGATATCTGCGGTAAAGGACGGGCGCTCAAGCTCGTCGAGATTAAACCCGCATGATCTTTTTAAAAAGTGTACTTTTTTTTAAACCTGCCGGTTCTCTTTTTGTGTATCCATACGGCCTAAAAAGAGAGCATCGGCTAACTTCGTGATCTTAGTATAGTCTTCAAGTACCAAAGTCCATCGTTCTGGCACCGATCCGATCCCCCAGAATGCTCCGGCAAGCGCCCCGCAACAGGCCCCCACCGTATCCGCATCACCGCCGAGATTTATTGCTGACAAAACGGCGTTCTCGAATGTATGTGCATTCATAAAACAGAAGAGTGCCGCGTGTGCACAGAGTACTGCGTCAAGCGAAGGTTCGGGATGGTGCCGTTTGTAACTCCCGAGCATGGCAAGGACTTCCTCGTCCCTGCAATATGAGCGGGCATGGCAGAATGCCCGGGTCCTGGAGATTCCCCGGCACATATCGGCGGCCATCATATTGAGCCACGCTGAGCAGTGAGCGGCTGCCGGATCGTAGTGCGTAAGCTGGGAGCATTCAAAACTTATGTCATATACCTGGCAAGCCGGGTAAAAGATCCCAAGAGGAAATCCCCGCATAACACTTCCGTTGCTCCTGCTGCCATGATGGCGCAGGTGCACGAGTCTTGCGGCACGCTGCGGCACGGTACCGGAACGCACTAGTTCAAAAAATGCTGATGATGTAGGGCCGTACCATTCCGGACGATTTTTGTACCCGGAAAGTAACCGCTTTACAAGGTCATTCTGGTTAAATCCCCTGCATGCAACAAGCGATTCAGCGACTGCCATTGCCTGCAGTGTATCATCTGTATACTGGCCGGCATTCCGGAAATGGCGCCCTCCGGGCCGCATATTTGTCAGCCACGCTTCAGGTTGCGGAGATCCTTCCAAAGGCGCACCCAAAGCGTCCCCAATAGCGAGTCCTGCCAGTAATCCCCTTGGGTGAAGGTATTCTCTTATAAATCTCACCAATAAGGTATATCTGCCGTACCGAAAAAATAACTTTTTAGTGAGAAGGCGATAGTGTGCAAAAAGAAGAGTTACTGCATCTGCATATGCTGATGGTACACATCAGAAAGTATTACGAGAACACGACAAACGAAGAAATTGAAACAGAACGTTATAACGCTCTCGATATATCGCCGGTGCATATCCATAAGGATAAAAAAGCCCATAAGGATGCTCTTCTTACACTTGGCGAAGAGATCGTAACTCATATCAACGGCCACCACCCTGTGCATGTGGTGAACTATTCTCCTGAAACTGCAACCGCCCCGACACAGGCAGCAGTCGAACATTAATTGTCATGGATGAGGCACTGGCATTACGGGAGATTATCTCCCGCATTCTTTCCCTGCCTCCCGGTGACAGTGGAATTGTTGCTGTAAAAATTGATATCTGCCGGAAATACCGGTTGAATGCTGTCCCCAAGAATTCGGCTATATTAGCGGCAGCGTTTCCGGATGAACGGGAAACACTTCGCAGGATCCTGCTGGTCAAGCCCACCCGTACCCTTTCGGGAGTTGCTCCGGTTGCGGTGATGACTTCTCCTTACCCGTGCCCCCACGGGAAATGCCTGCCGTGTCCTGGTGGGCCGGAACACCCGTTTGGATCGCCACAGAGTTACACAGGTGAAGAACCGGCGGCAAAACGGGCACGGGAACACCTCTACGACCCGTTCGCGCAGGTCCATGCCCGGCTGGGGCAGTTCGAGACTCTGGGCCACCGGGTTGAAAAAGTGGAACTGATTGTGATGGGCGGGACAATGACTGCCCGTCCTGTCGAATACCAGCATGAGTTTGTTGCCCGTTGCATCGAGGCGATGAACGTCTATCCCGGGGATACGCCAGCTCCGGAAGTGCCGTCCGTTGCGGCAGTTGAAGCGGCAAATGAAACTGCTGATGTACGGTGCATTGCGATCACGTTTGAGACCCGCCCGGACTGGTGTAAAAAAGAGCACATCAACCGGATGCTTGAACTTGGTGTCACGAAAGTTGAACTTGGCGTCCAGCATGTCGATGACGAGATCCTCCTGTTCAACCGCCGTGGCTGCACTGTGGCAGATACGGTTGAAGCAAACCAGCTCCTGCGGAATGCAGGTATTAAAGTTGGTTTCCACATGATGCCAAACCTGCCGCATTCGACAATAGAGATCGACCGGGCAATGTTTGAGACGATCTTCTCTGACTCCCGGTTCAGGCCGGATTTCTTAAAGATATACCCGACACTTGTTACGCCCGGTTCCGAGATCGAGGACCTCTGGAAAAAGGAGGAATACGCCCCGTATGATGAAGAGCATCTGATTGATCTTATCGCATATGCAAAATCGCTCATCCCGGAATACACGCGGCTTTCCCGGGTGCAGCGGGATATCCCGGCAAAACTGATCGTGGCCGGCTCCCGGCACTCCAATTTCCGGCAGCTGGCACAGAACCGTCTTACCGCGCAGGGCCGGCGCTGCCGTTGTATCCGGTGCAGGGAGATCGGCCGTCTGCCGTCTGATGTAGAACCTGAAATCCAGGTATACCGGTACGAGTGCTGCGGGGGTACGGAACATTTTATTTCCGCAGTTGCAGGCGATTCACTTATCGGGTTTGCCCGGCTCCGGTTCCCGTCATCTGTGTTCCGCGCGGAACTTGAAGGCGCCGCTCTTGTCCGCGAGCTCCATGTCTATGGCAGTCTTGTCCCGGTGGGATTAACCGCGGAAGACTCCGAAGAATGGCAGCATCGGAACTTTGGGCGGATTCTCCTTTCCCGCGCCGAGGAGATTGCACAGTCCGCCGGGTTCAGCCGGATGGCTGTCATGAGCGGCATCGGTGTCCGCCCCTATTACCGGAGACAGGGATATGAACGCCTTGGCCCCTATATGGTAAAGGAGATGTCATGAACCCGGCAACCACGGAGTTTGTGCGGCAACGGTTCACCGAGTATTACCGGAAAGCAATGCTTGTCTCCCCGTCATCGCTTGAGCAGCGGGAATGGGGATTTGTCCTTTTTAATCCCGGTGGTACTGAGATGCGGATGCGCCGGCACATCGCATTTCCCGACCGTGAAGGACTCTTTGATTACATCAGGAACCTCGTCCCTTCGCATATCTATTATTCGAGTGCCTATTACGAGAAACCGGATGCGCCCACCATGAATGAAAAGGGCTGGTGCGGGGCAGACCTGATCTTCGATCTTGATGCGGATCATATCGTAAAAGGACCGTACGACCAGATGCTTTCCCGGGTAAAGACCGAGACGGAAAAATTACTCGCCATGCTTACCGATGAACTTGGAATCGACCCAAAACAGATCGAACTGGTCTTTTCCGGCGGGCGGGGTTATCATATACATATTCGCGATCTTGCTTACCGCGGGTGGGGCAGCGCCGAGCGGAGAGAACTTGTGGATTATATCTGCGGTATCGGCATTGATCCGGCGGCAGTCCTGACATCCGGCCCGGCATCATCCGGTTGGCCGGTCCGGTTCCGCGAGGCACTCATTGATTATCTCACATGGATCGGCAGCCTCGACGCGGAAGAGGCAATGAAGTACCTTACTTCTCTTGAGGGTGTCGGGAATGATTCTGCGGCAGCTTTTATAAAAAGAAGGGAAGAGATGATCGCCGGTCTCCGCGGAAAGGTTGACCCGACAATCCTTAAGGACAGGGTGATAAAGGCAGTCGTGCAGGAGACCGCAGGAGAGTTCCGGAAACGCCTGAATGACCGGGCTGCGCTTGCAGACGAACCTGTTACAACTGATATAAAACGCCTGATCCGGATGCCGACCTCACTTCATGGCGGCAGCGGGATGCGGGTGCAGCCCCTTGAAGTGCGTAACCTCCATGAGTTTGACCCGCTTGTCGATGCCGTGGTTTTTTCAACACGGGATGTAAAAGTGGATTCGCGGTTCCCGCTTTCCATGCCTATGCTTGGAAGCACTTATCAGATCCAAAAAGGGATCTCTACAGTACCTGAGGCTGTAGCAGTCTTCCTCTGCTGCCGCGGCATCGCGGAAATAGCCTGAAAACGAATACTCTCTACGGTAACCTGCAATGGGATTTGACGATCTGCGCAGCATTCTGCTCTCTGAACGTGAAACGGGCAAACTCATCCAGATAGCCCCGGATATTTTTGATCGCACCCATGCGGAGATCGCGGAACTCTTAAAGAAAGTCTATGCTATTGAGGATCCGCTGTCCGAGGAAGCGCGGGCGCTCATTGAAGAGACCATCGCGATGAAAGAGACCATGCATGATCTCTTTGCTATCCGCTCGCGCAAGATCCTCGCCCTTGCTCTCATGCACGCAGAGGGCAACTATTACGATCGCGAGGAGGTCAAAAGGATGATCCCTTCCGAGCACGAGATGTTTGACCGGGTCACCGCAGGGCTTGAAGCGTGCCAGAATGTCCTGCTCCATAACCAGAAACAGCCCCTCGTGCCGGTTCCCGCAGCGGTTCCGGCTGCTGTAGAGGCTGATGAGGACGAGGGCGAATCTGTATATGATGAGGTTCCTGTTGCAGCGGAAGGACCTGTGACTGTCACTCCTGCACAATCTTCTGCCGCAGCACCTACCCTGACGCCCCCGTATATGCTTGTGAGGGTGCTCGGGGACATGGACTCGTTTATGGGAGTTGACGGAAGGATCTATACCCTTGTTAAAGGTGATATTGTAACACTCCCCGAGAGGAATGCATCTGTATTAAGCGACAAAAACATTGTCATGCCCCTTCCCCTTTCGACATCGAAATAATCGGATTTTTTGATATTTTTCTGCTGTAAAAATTATGGATATTTTTTGGGAAGTTCATTTTATCCGGAATTTCTTCCGGAGAAAACAGCCTTTTTCCGACAAAGGAAAAACCGTCCCATGATATCCTAATCTATTTATGATCACGGCACTAAAACTTTACACTCTTCGCCACGATGAGAATTGCATTAATGAGGGACAACTGCATTACCGTGTAATGCCGCAGCACCCATATCTTAAATATGAACCTTAGTAAATAATACTGGGATTCAATACCAGAGCACATTCGGTGAAAACATCATGAAGATGCCAGTGAAATTCAAAACTTACTGTCCTTTTTGCAGGAGTCACC